>Ga0310691_10000486_pt1 | contig 73885 bp, 80 predicted proteins | sample 176DNAGHGlowgp2_FD_203887 | JGI IMG/M metagenome (GOLD analysis project Ga0310691, IMG submission 203887) | Sheep rumen microbial communities from Palmerston North, Manawatu-Wanganui, New Zealand - 1766 DNA GHGlow gp2 (v2) (version 2) | ecosystem: Host-associated > Mammals > Digestive system >...
CTCAGGTACGTAAAGTAATCACTAATCAGGGACTATCAAAGAGATATTTACGTACCTGTTTTGCGTTTTTCTCTTTCAGGTACGTAAAGTAGTTGCTTACCATGCGTTTTCGAAAAGTATTCTACGTACCTAAATCCGGTTTTTCCTTTTTAGGTACGTAATTTACATCCATCGAAAAATAAGAAGACTGCCCCATCGCAATGAGGCAGTCCATTTGAATACAAATCTAAATCAGTTTATTACTTCTTGTTGTAAATATCCGTGATCTCTTTACATGTCTTGAGGAAATCAACGTTGATCCTTCTCAGACGGTAAGACATGTGGCGGAGGATCGCATTGATCTTCTCGGGATTGTCTTTGAAGATGGTCTCAAGGTCTTCAACACTGATAGTCTCAACGCGTGTGTTGTCATTCTCAACGATTGCGGCAGCACCTCTGGGTTCATCGGAAATGATGCCCATCTCACCGAAGAAAGTAACTGCATTGTATTCTGCGACCTTCTCTTCTTCTCTTGTGCGGTAATTTATATACATGCCGACAGAACCCTTGTGAAGGATATACATGCTGTTGTCGATTGCGCCTTCCTTGAAGACGATCATGCCCTTTCTGTAATCCTTAAACTTACCCTTGCCGTTATCAACGAGAGCATCTGTTGAAGAATCAAGTGAATCAGCACTGGGCTCACTCATCTTATTCTTGTTGTTCTGATACATGTCGATGTGCTTCTTGATCTTGGAGAAAAGATTCTTATTCTGCTTTGCAGCTTCAGATGCCTTGAGCTGCTCAAGAAGTGCCTTTGACTCGTTATAGTCATTAGCCATGTTCTGGATTCTTCTTCCGAGGTGTTTCATGAGTTCGAGGATCCTGTTGGGATCTTCAGCGAGATAACTGTTCAGTTCATGCTCGGGGATCTCGATAACAGTTACCGTTCCCTTTGCGATTACGGATGCACTTCTCGGATAAGCCTCGAGTATCGCCATCTCGCCGAAATACTCGCCGGCTTCCATCACACCTAACTTGATCTGATCATCTTTTCCTGTACCGGCATATACGTATGCGCTTCCGTCAACAAGCTGGAAAAAGCTTTTTCCCGTATCGCCCTCTTTAACAATCACTTCACCATTTTTGAAAGTCTTTTCAACTGAACCCATACATTAAAACTCCCTTTCTTTATAGTTCCTGTGACTAGATCAGATCGGTAATGCAATCCGTCATGAAGCAGATAAACATATTCTATCAGAAAGATTAGATAAGTTCACCTGCAACACTTCATTTATATGCATTATATTCAGTCGAAAAGCAGGGTTCTGTTAATCAGGCTTTGCCGGCGGTTCACCGTCTCCTCCGGGGTCGCCATGTCCATCCGGGGGATCGCCCGGCTTGTCACCAGAAGGCGGTTCACCGGGATTGCCTTCATGATCACCTGAAGATTCCGCGGAAGATAAAACAATTGCTTCACCTTCAGAAGCACCTGAATTATAAGCAATGCCGTTTACATAAAGAGTGTATCCGTTAAGGTCTATCGCATCCGGCTCACATGTGAGGGATGTTATGTAGGAATCACCCGTAAGTATCCATTTTGAACCTGACTCGATCTCAACATATACTTCACCTTCGTTATCTGCATTGATGGCACCGGTAAATTCAGAACCGGATTTGATATACATATTAATAGCAGATATCTCATCGACTGCGATATCACCTTCAAGAATCTGGGAATTGAGATAGAGATTTACTTTACCGCCGTTCTTCCCTTCCGAACCCCAGCCCGCAGCTTCAGCTCTTAAGAATATGCCGCTCTCATCAAGATTTACGAACTTGGCATTTTCCAAAGTGATCGTTGCAGTTGTGTTATTAACATAGAAAATGTCGCCGTTATTATTCGTCAGAGAGCCGCCCGTCATGGTGAACTCTGCCATGCCGACACTTGCATCACCTGACATCGACTGGTAGATCATGACCGCTTTATACACACTCGATTTGTCGCTGTTCTTCTCGATGTTGTTTGCGACCAGATTCACATTATTTAACGTGACGGAATTCTTACCTTCTACCACGATGCCTTCTGATACAGTTGATTCCAGAGTTGCATCACTTACTGTGATATCCGCTGTGGAATATATCACCGGTGAACCTCTGCCTTCAGTTACATAAGATCCGCCTGTTACATTTACCGTTCCGCCGCCTCTGTCAGATCTTATCGCAGCAGAAGAATTGCCTGTCGTATGGATATTCAGGTTCGAAGCATTCATCGTACCGCCGCCGGTGGTCATGAGGCCGCCTGAGCAGTTGCCGCTTGTGGTGATCACGGAATCACTTATGTTAACCGTGGTTCCCTCGCCATAGGAGAAGACTCCATTGGCGTGTTTGCCATCTGTATCAACGATTGCGTTTTCGATTGTCAGTGTTGCACCGTCTGTTGCGAAAACCGCTGCATTGTCTCCGTAGAAATCAGCCTCGTCACCGGAATCGGAATCACCTGTTTTGGTTACCCGGATGTTCGAATAAGAAGATGTATCACCACTCACTTCAATTGCGTGTTCACCGTCAGCAGAATTCTCTATATCTTCGTTGATCGTGATGTCACTTTCGGTAATTACCGCTTTTTGCGTTTCGGAAGTTTCCGTTTGTGATTCCACCTGCTCTTCAGAAGTTGAAGAGACAGTCTCTGCAGTTGTAGTTTCCGAAGATGAGGTGCTTGTATCTATAGTTCCGTTGCACGCAGCGAAAACCAGTGCAAGTGAAGCTGCAGTTACAAGAGACAATATCTTTAGGATTTTCTGTTTCTTCATTTTCAGCATACCTCCGTTAAGTAGCATGACTTAACTTTAAACCGTCTACTTTAATTCAACTTTAAACCGACATCGGAAATAAAACACATAATTAGAAAGAAGGGCCCGCCGTAAAGCGGGTCCTTCCTTCGAGAGATCTATCTGCAAGCTTGCAAGATTCGCGATCATTTGTCCGGTCCGGATACAGGACCTAACATTTTTTTCGAAATCGATCATGGATTTTATGGCCCTGAAAACCCTTACGCTGCGTTATGCAGCGCTGCCGGATACAAAGCTCTCATATTCAATTTTCCCCACGTGACAATTCCTACTACCGATAAAAGATTAACATGCGGGAAAAACTGATAATAGGGGACAAACTCTACTGTTTAGCCTGATAAAGAACGGGTAATCCGTAAAACAGATTACCCGCATCCTTTAAAAACCAAATTGACGGACGGATCATCCTTTATAGTTTCTGATTCTCTGTATGACCTCTGCATGAGACAGTGACTTGCCTGTTGAGATCTCAATATACTTGTTGGGATCGGATCCGATTCCCGTTCCGCAGAATCCGAGACTGATATCAGCCTTGATGCCGAGATAATCTTCGAGACCTAATTCAACTGCATATGCTGCAACGTTGTTTGCACCGGGAACATGTCCAACGGCTGTGCCGCAGAGATCTGCCAATACCGGAATCTGTACGAACTCATAAACGAGATCATCAAACTCTCTTACTGTACCACCGGATACGATCTCCAGATCATCCATTCCGAGTTCCATAAAGTTCATCTTTTCGTTTGTCATTTTCGTGTCCTCCTTTGTGACTGATTTTGTATTTGATAGTGTCATTATCGCGTCGGCAATCACCTCAAACAATCAGTAATGATGCTCTGTTTTGTCGCTTAAACAACATGTGAAAACCAAGCTGTTGATAAACAGAAAAATCTTTATGCTCTTTCGTTTTCTGTTTCAAAAGACCGACGGGTTGCCATAAAGACAACCCGTCATCACAAATATATAGGGGAGATAGAAAAATGACCCGTTGATGTGTTAACGGCTACAGTATGCAATCCGGAAAGAACTAATCCAATGATCAATGTTTATGTCATCTGTTGATTAAGCAACAATCGAAAATCAAAGTGTTGGTCATCATCAATTTCTTTATGAATTTCCCAACATAAAAATTCGAAAAAACAACAACGCAAAAATCAATTTCGCACATTTTCCATTCAACATGAAAGTTAATAAATTAAGTCATTTAGATTATCAATTCGATTGTTATTAACACATAATTTATTGACCTTTTTTAAGAAGATTTGTAGTATGGGGTTATAGTACGTTAAAAAACAAATCTCAATGCTTATTTCATACGGAGGAAAACACTAATGGCAGAAGAGAAAAAAGTTGAAGTAGTCGCTAAGGTTGACGACAAGAAGGCACCTGCTGCAAAGCCTGCTGCAAAGAAGGCTGCTGCTAAGAAGCCCGCTGCAAAGAAAGCTGCACCTGCTAAGAAGGCTGCTGCTAAGAAGCCCGCTGCAAAGAAGGCTGCACCTGCTAAGAAGGCTGCTGCTAAGCCCGCTGCAAAGAAGGCTGCACCTGCAAAGAAGGCTGCTGCTAAGAAGCCCGCTGCAAAGAAGGCTGCACCCGCTAAGAAGGCTGCTGCTAAGCCCGCTGCAAAGAAGGCTGCTGCAAAGAAGGCTGCACCTGCTAAGAAGGCTGCTGCTAAGAAGCCCGCTGCAAAGAAAGCTCCTGCTAAGAAGGCAGCTGCTAAGAAGGTTAAGAAGCTCGGAAAGATCATCTTCGAGATCGACGGCAAGCAGATCGATTACAAGGCAATCGAGAAGAAGGCTGCTAAGCTCGGTGGTGACGTTTACGTAGTAGTTGGCGAGAAGAAGATCTTCGACGCTGACGGAAAGAGCGTAAATCTTTTCTAAGAACTAACTGAAGGAACCTCATATTTATTCCTTTTACGAGAGCAGCCCGGGAGTGATCCCGGGCTGTTCTTTTTTGATAAATCGTTGTTCGAAAAATTCAGTAATCCGCATCATCGATGCCGTCGATCTCATCGTATTCTTCTTCGAGTTCTTCTTCGCGCCATCTTCTCTCGCGCTCGTTGATCTTCTCTTCAGAACGTGAACTGAATAATTCAAAGAAACACATAATATGCACCTCCAAAATCCAATGTACCGCCTCTACCTGATTTAATTATACTAGGGCAGATTTCAAGTGACATTACATTAATCGGACTGAAAACTCAGACTCCGATTCGAAAGAAAGATTGCGTTCGAAAGATTGTCTTCGATTGATTGTTTCTACATTCGATGCGAGATTCAATGTATAATTATTTTCATCAGAACAACGTGTAGAGAAGACAACTATGGAAGTAATCGACGGACAGTGGTACATGAATGGTCTTGACTGGGACGATGAGGGCTGCATTCACAGTAGTAGTGAGCTCTTGTCCGTTATTGATAAGGTCGGTTTTCTTCCGTTGTTCAGTAATTCCGTTCCGGTTTTTTCAGTTGAGGAAATGACTTGTCCTTCGTACTGGTGGTGCGGTGATGAAGATGTCGATCCGTGGGAATGGAGAGGCGTTCTTGCACGCACGGGCAAAGTAGCTTACGGTAAATTTTTCGGGAACAAAGCAGGTTTTATCTCAAAGAAATGGTTTCCTTATTTTGTGAATTTCAGACGTTCGGGTTACGACTTTGATGCGCTCTACGATGAAGGCAAAGCCGGTTATCGCGAGAAGCTCCTGATGGATCTTTTCGTGCCTTCCGGAGTCGACATGTGGGACGTAAAGGTATCTGCCCTTCCCGCTTTGGGATTGTCGCCTGAACTGTATACGCATGAGATGAAAGAGAAGGCCGGATTCGGCAAAGGCGGAGAAAAGAATTTCGAAGGCGTGTTATCAAAACTTCAGATGCAGACATATCTGGTCGTAAAGGATTTCAAGCCGCGACAGAATAAAAAAGGCATCGAGTACGGATGGGCGGTCGCGATAATGACGCCGCCTGAATATTTGTGGGGATATAAGCACGTTACGGGACGATATAAAGAGTCACCCGAAGAGTCGCTTTTCGCGATCGAAAAGCAGATAAGAAAACACTTTGAATGTGATGAAAAGACTTTAAGAAAATTTCTTAAGTGATCACTTGGGGACCGTTATTCCGATGAAGACATAATCGCCGATGTGCGCTTCGTCACCGAATGGTTCGGCATTGTAAACAGCATAGTCTTGTCTGTCCTTATCGGTGGTCTCCTGATTCTCGTCACCGGTATTATCTTTAAGCCAGAAAACATCATCGCCGACATAGACATACATCATGATGCCGTCGTAGTCTTCCGGAACGATGAGGTAGGACGTAGTCGTGCGCTTGATATCCTTCTCATAGATGACCATGCCGTCACTCTCGTGCGTAAAACTTGAATCAAGAGTCTCAGATTCGACGAACTCGTAGTATTCCAGACGGTATGTTCCATCCTTATAGTGGTAATCCTGGATGATGTGGGAACCTACTCCGTCGTGATGTACGATATTCATCCAGGGATATTTCATGCCGGTATAATAATCGACAAAATCCAGATCGTAGTAGAAGTACATGTTACCGCTGTTATATTCAGGCTGCCTTGAGCGGAGCGGCAACAACTGCGTATAAGTGATCTCATACATGATGTATCCGTCCTGCTCTGCAGGGAACACTTTTACCTGGGGCCTCGTTATCGTAGAGATATCGTTGAGGCACTCGTTAACGATGTTATCGTTCTCATCGTAAATGTAGTAGACAAACTTATTCTTGATCGTTTTATCTGCCGTTCTGAGATCGTATTTTGAGCCCCAGGGCGCGTCATACTCTTCAAGATAGTAATCGGGCAGTGTCTCTGTTATCGTCGCGTCTGAGAGGTTGTGAGAGGGCGATCCGGGGCTGTACATGATGCCGCCATCGTCCTCGGTCGTCTCTTCCTCTTCTGTTTCATCTTCTGTTGTCGTAGCCGTTACCGGTTTGGTACAGGCTGAAAGTGACGCAGCGAAAATAACCGCTGCCAATAAAGCTGCTGTCTGTTTTTTCATTGTTCTATCCCCAATATATCCTTGTAATTACTTAGGTCCTGTTACTCCGAAGAAAACATAGTCGTCGATGTTTTCCTCATCATCAAAAGGCTCCGGATCATGAGTCGTGACCGGCTCTCTGTTCGGATTCTTGTTATCATCATTGCCATCGCCATCTTCGTCCTGCGGTACTGAAACCCAGTCAGCGACATAAACGGACATGAGAAGACCGTCGTAATCTTCGGGAACTATAACATAATCCGTTCTTGTTACACTGATCGTTTTCTTTGTAATGATGTTGCCGTATTCATCAGTGTCATAGCCTTCATCTTCTTCCTGCTGTGCCTTGAACTCATAGAATCCGTAAGTATAGTTCTCACCATCGCATACGAATTCAATCTCACTTCCGCCGCTCTTGTCCTTGTTAAAGACATTAATATACGGAAGCATCGTTCCCGTGTAGTAATCGATGTATCTCACACCGTAGAAGGAATACATTGAAGAACTCACATACCCCTTCTCCAATGAACGGATCGGGAAAGATTGGGTATATGTGATCTCATACATTACATAACCTTTTTCATCAGCCGGAAATACTCTGACTCTGGGCCTGGATATGGTTGAAATATTATTCAGGTTCTCGTTGTTTATCTCATCGTTTTCATCGAAAGTGTAATAGATGAAATAGTTCCTGATAGGTCCGTTAACCCATCGGAGATCGTGAGTTTCTCCCCACGGCACATCAGCTGTATCAAGATTATAAGTTCCAAGATCTCTGAATTCATCTACGTTCTTGTAATCGTAATCAGGATTCCCCTGGTAGAAGAAGCTGTCAGTATCGTCATCGTCGTCTGTATCTTTAGTGCCTGTCGGGATGCCAATTCCCTTTCCGGGAACTGTGCATGATGTCAGTGATAAAGCGAAAACAATTGCCGCTAATGTCATTGATATCTGTTTTTTCATTTGTGTATCCCCTTATTTGTCTCACTTATTTCGATCTTGAAATTCCGAAGAAGACATAATCGTCGAGATTTTCCTCGTCATCAAACGGCTCCGGACGGGAAATATATACATCCTGGTGATCCGTTGTAGTTACGGCGGGTCTTGTTTGTGTCCAGTCACCGACATAAACATACAAAAGAAGTCCGTCGTAATCTTCAGGAACGACAAGATAGTCTGTTCTAGTTACTGTTACAGTTTCCGTCAGGATATTGTTGCAGTCTTCATCTGTGGAATACACTATTTTGCCATCATCCTGGGTTTTGAACTCGTAATATCCGTAATTGTACCGTTTACCTTCATAGATAAACTGCGTATAAAGGCCGTTTTTAGTGTTCCTGTCGAAAGCAGACAGGTACGGAAGTTTTGTTCCCGTGTAGTAGTCGATATAATTCACTCCTTCGGACTCATACATCTGAAAACCTGGAGTGCTGTACATTATTGAATGGATCGGGAATATCTGGGTATACATAACCTCATACACTACATATCCTTTTTTATCAGCCGGAAAAGCCCTGACTCTGGGTCTGGATATGGTGGAAATATTATACAGGTCTTTGTTGCAGACAAATTCGTTGTTATAGTCAAACGCAGTGTAACGGAAATAATTCTGGATCTGTCCGTTGACCATGTGAAGGTCGTGTGTTTCTCCCCACGGCACGTCTACCGTATCAAGATAGTATTCGTGCAAACGGTATTCAGATTCCACCTCACTGAAATCATATTCAGGCTCTCCCGGATAGAAGTAGTAACTGTCCGTATCGGAATCTTTGTTTTTGCCGGAAGAACCGGAATTACCTGAACCGGTATGACTGCCTATGCCACCGGAGCCGCCGGAACTGCCGGAACCGCTTTTCCAGCCTATGCCGTCTTTCCCTGTCCCTGAACATGATGTCAGTGATAAAGCGAAAATTATTGCCGCTAATGTAATTGAAATCTGTTTCTTCATTGATCTATCCCCGTGATCTCTCGAAAATACCTATCCTTGCCATATATTAACAGAAAAAGAAAACCTTGTGATATGTGAGAATTTCGCGGCATTAAACGAAACCTGTTGTTTGTGTCAAAAATCCGTGATATTATTCCAGTGATTAGTTTGATAGTCAAACTATTTGCTGCTCCGGATTTTGTTTGAGAGGTAAAGGCAATGAGCGAAGACAAAAAGAGTGCTGCAAAAGTGGTTTGGGGATTCATCGGATGCTTTTTCTTTTTCGCATCCTTCTTAGTATGGATCTTTGTCGGTTGTTTTGGATTTGCCGGCACGCACGAAGGCCTTTTGGGCGGACCCATGATCTACGGCCTTGATGCAGAGCTCTACGTAGCTCTCTGGCTCTGTGTTATTCCGGTTATTCCTGTGTGCTTCCTCTATGAATTAGTATTCGGTATCGCATATATAGCCAGATCAAAGGATTTAAAACTAAAAAAAGGTACCGGCATCTTTTTGCTTGCCGTGCTTCTTTTCGTTGCATCACCATGCATTTTCTGGGCCATCAGATGCCAGGCAAAAACTCTCGTCGACAGTGTATCCATAAGGGCTTACCTGAAAGACACATATGGCGAGACGGCTGCACGCGAGGCGAAGATCCGTATGGATGAGTTTGACAAAGATTATCCCAACTACGAGATATCGACGCCAATACTTCCAAAAGGGAAAACCTTCGACCTTAGTTACAGCGAATACAAAGGCCGTTATCAGGATAATCTTGAAAACTGCATCAACTGGAGTTCAGAAGGATTCAGCGAAGATTTTAACAACTATCTTGATGACAAATACCAGCTGCCTTCAAACATACATTTTGAAGCATATTTCGACGGCGCCGATCTGGGAGATTACCACTACGGCGACGACTACACAGAATTCTTCCCCACTGCCAAATACAGGATCGGCAAGGTCTATTACGACACTGACTATACCGACAAGAACACACTTCAAAACATTCCGGTGGATGTCTACGAGAACTACTATCCGCTTTTTGAAGATCATGTCGAAAACTTCTTCACGATCATTGTCAGGGTAAACGGCGTGGAGGCCATGAGCATTCAGATCGACGAGCCTTTCTACGGCAACTACTACCGCGCAACGGCTACGTTCTATGCATATAACGATTTCTCTTCGCTGAGCTATCTGGACGGCACTGTCTTCATCGATGAGATCGGCAAGACTGTCATAGCGATCCAGTGATCACTCTTCGATAAACACGACGCTGTACATGTCCTTAACGGGTACGGATTCGCCGTCCGTGAAGATTATCCTGTTTTCTGCCTGATCTATCGTTCTGGCATTTCCGATCTTTGATGCGTATCTTCCGCCCTCTTTTTTCCTGTCGCGGATGAAGTATGTGACTCTTATCCTTGGGCGCTCTGAGAGCCTCTTGTTAAGTTCAGATAACTGACGGTTCAGTTCGTTTATCTCATCTTCTTCCATCTCGCGTCTGCTGTCCGTGAGGCGCGCCGTCTCTTCGACTGCCGCATCGTATCCGACGAGGGCCGCAAAGGGCGAGAACTGCGCTGCCCTGTCGTGTATGGACATCGGCGGAAGGTCGTGGTACTGAGGCCTTGAAAGGTTGATTATGTCGTCGTAATTTCTCATGCCTTGTGTCCGCCTATCTGTTCATTGCGTTCCATCGCCGTGCCGCCCTTGTTGAGGTTCTTGGCCTTAACAACGGCATTCTTTCCGTACTTGTGCTTGAGCTCGAGCATCGCTTCCTGGAGCGCTCTCTCCTTTGCAAGTTTCTCTTCGGTCTCTTTCTTGTCTTCCGGAGTCTTAGCAAGATCGAAAATACTCATCTGCTCGTATTTTTCTTCTCTTGGAATGTCTTCCTCGCTTATGACATTGCATGCCGCGATGCCCAAACGTCTTGATAAAAGAGCAGGATCTGCGATGGCATCGAAAAGCTTCATTACAGCTTCAGTAATTATCTTCGTAGATGAGGTATGCTTATCGAGATTGATAGTCCCGTGTGAGTGCTTCGGCACTTCCCTGCCGTAGTAATCCACAACGACATCGCCCATGTATTTGCCGCTCGAAAGACTCTCTTTGTCGTAACCGATCGTGATGACGAGCTGGTTCGTGACCACGCCCTTTTCGACCAGGTCAAGTGACAGGGCATCTGCCATCTCCCACATGATGAGCCTTGTCGTATCGTAGTCCGTCGGTTCTTTGAGGACCTGGCCGGTCGATAAGCTGTTGTTGTCAGGGCTGTATTCTTTTACATCAGCAATAGTGGTCGGCTCAATGCCCCACGCATGGTCTATCAGGAGTTCGGCATTCTTGCCCAGCACTTTGTAAAGCTGCCCTATGTGTTGCCTGTTCGTGGAACATTTAGCAATGTCACCCATCGTGTATAGGCCTAACTTTTCTATCCTTGCGGCAGTGCCTCTGCCTACTCTCCAGAAATCGGTGAGTGGCGTGTGCGACCACAGTTCCTCCCTGTAGGACTGCTCAGTAAGTTCGGCGACTCTTACGCCGTCGTTATCTGCAGGAATGTGCTTGGCGACGATGTCCATCGCGACCTTGCAGAGGAACATGTTTGGGCCGATGCCTGCCGTCGCGGTAATGCCCGTAGTGTGCAGGACGTCTTTTATCAGCATCCTCGCAAAATCATGCGAATTGACATTATAGAGATTTAAGTAATTCGTAGCGTCTATGAAGACCTCGTCGATCGAATAAGCGAAGATGTCTTCAGGTGCGACATACTTCAAGTAAATGCCGTAGATCTTTGCGCTGACCTTCATGTATTTGGCCATCTGCGGCGGAGCGATGATGAAATCGACTGCGACTTCCGGGTGATTGTTAAGCTCCGTGCTCCAGTAGCTCTTGCCGGTAAGCCTCCTGCCGGGAGCCTTGTAACGCCTGTCGTTATTTACCTGCTCGACCTTCTGGTTTACTTCAAAAAGCCTCGCTCTGCCGGGAATGCCGTAGCTTTTAAGCGATGGCGATACCGCAAGACAGATCGTCTTGTCTGTCCTCGTGGGGTCTGCAACAACGAGATTTACGCTGAGCGGGTCAAGCTTTCTTTCCACGCACTCAACGCTTGCGTAGAAAGATTTAAGATCGATAGCGACGTAGACCCTGTCCATCAAGTAACACTCCGGTTATTATTTCACCTTTAGTCTATCAGAATGCCGCTTCTGTTATGGGGACAATATTTCAGGATAAATCTGTTAAGATATCTGCTGATATTACGAATGTATCTGACAGCAGACAAAGGAGACAAAATGTATTTCGAAGAATTTAACATTGGAATGTCCGCAGACATTGAGCCCGTTACGATAGAAAAAGATAAGATGATCGCATTTGCAAAAGAATACGACAACATCCCTCTTCACACCGATGAGGAATATGCGAAGACCACACCTTTCGGGCAGCTTATCGCGCCCGGCGTAATGAGCTTCCTTGCAGTGTGGGCAAATTATCTCAAGATAGATTTTTTTGCTGACGAGCTGATCGCAGGAAAGTCCACGAAAATGGAATGGTTCAAACCCGTTTTCGCAGGTGACGTACTGACAGGAAAAGCAACCATCACGGATCTTGCAGTGAGAAATGAAAGAAACGGAAAGGTTGAACTCACGATCGACGTATACAATCAAAACGGTGACCTCGTTATCACCGACGTCACCGAATCTGTTGTAAAACGCAGGACAAATTAATGAGGAAACAGGTAAATTTTGTCCTTAGCTGATGTGCATCAGAAGTGATGGAGCTGATCTTCTCAGCCCCTTACACTCCCGAAGCTCTCTTTATGACATGAATGCATGAGATGATCACGGTTTTAAGCGGCTTAAAGGAAAATCTTTCCTTAATTTCATTTTCCCCGCCGGCTCCTCCTGCGACCTTCTCCAGGTCGTCTATTGCCAGCTCATGCATTGCATACTGAGTTTTTGTATCCCCGTTCTTCTTGATTGGGCTGTTCATTTTTCTTTTCCTTTATCTCCATGTTTTCGAAAAAACACATATTAGTCTGTTAAACCTTTACCCCTCTGCCGCTACTCTGCAGTTTTCGCGGCCGGGCCATTTGGCTTCAGCTTATATCAGAACTGATCGTAAAACGGTCAGATGAGGGCGGCTCCCATGATCAGGATCGAAGCTTCAGTCTTTGCGTTTTCGAAAATGCCGAGCATAGCTTCACTCTTTGTATTTCCGGTCTCAAAGCCATGTCTTCCGATGTCAGGAAATACAGTCTTCTCTGAGGCAGATACGTCGTGCTTATCGCAAACTATGATCCAGGGAAACTTCGGAGATGTTCCGCCGGTTACTTTATCTAACTGGTTGATGTTAATAGCGTTCATCTTGTTGGTTGTCATTGTCATGTCCTCCTCAAAAGGTCTGATGTTTTGTTTGACGGCCTCATTATCATCTGCATAAGCTCCCCGAACAATCTTCAATGTTTAAACAAAATGTCGCTAAAACAACACATTGGGGTGTTAGTGTTGATTTAGAGTATAATTTTCGTAGTCTGAACGGAGATCTGACACGTGGTAAATGAGAATCTTCCGGCGAACGGCCGGGAATCAGTAAAGTACAGAAGGAATTGCAATACACTCGTTATTTTGGGAACGGGCGTCATTTTGTATGGCTTCTGGACCATAATCAAGATCGCGATGTGCCTGATCTTCGGCGTCGAACTCTTCGATGAAAAAGATGTAGCTGAATTCGGACCAATAGGCATGACATTCGTAATGATAATCTTAGTGCTGATGTTGGCCGTAGATGTCTTCATAAGACTGTATACGGGACTTCGCGCGCGGTATGAAGGCACGGGCAAAAAGGCCGGGAAAGGCTATCTTGTCTGGTGCGTCTGGCTCATTCTCGAATCCGCATTCTCGATATTCATCGTCGTGCCTGACATCATAGACATGAACGGCGATTTTATAGACACGTACCTGTCGGTATTCATGGAACTTACGTCGGCCGCAATGACCATCGAAGTTTTCCTGGCCGGAATAAACGTAAAAAGATACAGGAAAAAATTAAAGGAGGGTAAGCTTAGTGCAGGCTGATTTCCACTACTATGCGACATACTGCGCGGCTTACCTTGCAGGATATTCACACAAGGATGCGCTCGACCTGTGCTACAGCGCACAGATGGTCGACTGCCTTACAAAGACCTTCCTTAAGTCGATTTCGGCAACTGTCCATGCAGCAACAAGCCAGTCCCAGGCTGAGCTTGTCGACCTGAAATCAGACATAACCGCCATCCAGGACATCACGAGGATCTGGTCTTCATTCCACTTCCTTCCCAAGGACCTTTATGCCGAAGTGCCTCACTCCACAAGGACGTACAGAAACAAGTACCGCCTGATCTGCGGTCCCAACGGCCGGCTCTTAAAAGACACGGTCGAGCTTGCAAAAGACAGGAGCATCCAGGCAGCCGGCATCGCGATGCACATCCTGGCCGACACCTGGGCGCACTATAATTTTGCGGGTACGCCTTCGCTGGTAATAAACAACACGGACAATAATTTCTCTGAGATCATGGACGACGGCAGCGTGAGGCCGATCTCATTCAAGCACAGCCCGGGCGTTTCTGACGACATCGAGAATGCTGTCTTTAACAGCACCGTCTTTAACCTCGGTGAGACCAACATCCTGAACTTAGGCCACGGCCACGCCGGACACCTGCCCGACTACAGCTATATCCGCTATAAATACATGCCCGCATGGGACAACTACAGGGAGTGCCTCAAGGACAATCCCTCCGACTACCGCAAGGCTTTCTGCCAGATGATCTATGCGATGAAGTATTTAAGAGGCGAGGTGGAAGTTTTCGAGCTGGACACATACGACGAGGAAGCGATTGCGCCTTACGAAGAAAGGATAATGACTATCCTCACCAAACGTCAGGAAGACGCTTCAGACGGCTGGAAAGCATTCGGCGAAGAGCTTTCGGGCAAGGAGATACCTGATTTTGACGTTAACACCCACGTGGATCAATATAAGAACGCGCTGCCTGAAGACCGCGACGGCACTTTCTTAGGAAAATACATAATCGCGTCTTTGTCGCAGAAGAGCATGATCACCAACAAGATCTACCGCTCCGGCAACCGCCTTGCGGGGTTCTCGATCGAGTACAGCAAGAAAGGCTTTGCGGGCATCAGGGACTACTTCAAGATCGTCAGGGAAAGCAGAGGTGTGAAGCATGAGTAAGACAAGACGCGTGTGGAACATAATACTGGCTGTGCTTAATATCCAGGGCGCGCTGATCCTGATGCTGGTGCCGGATATAGCCTTCCTGCTCATAGCGATCTTTGTAGGTTTTATGCTCATGGGACGCGGATTGAAGTATCTCTTCTACTACATGACTCAGGCAAACCACATGGTCGGCGGCAAGCGCGTGCTTTTAGTAGGCCTCTTCCTTTTCGACTTCGGTGTTTTCGTGACCATGCTGGTAGATGAACCGCAGGCGATAATGATCGTCTACGTCGTCGCGATACACCTGGTGGCAGCGGTTGTAAACATAATAAGGACCGTGGGCAACAAGAAAGACGGCAATCCCGGCTGGAAGATAGACTTTGCCCAGTTCTTCGGAAATCTTGCACAGGTCGTTTTGTGCCTTGTATTCATCGGGCACGTTGAGATACCTGTCTACATCTATTGTATCGGTGAAATATACGGGTCGATCCTGAAGATAATCTCTTCATGTAAAAAGACCGCGATCGTTTACGTTCAGTGATGAGTCATGTCTCATGGGACATACCGTGTCCCATCCAATGTTTTCAAGGGTTTGAGACAGTTTGTGTCCTTTAAGCCGGGCCTGGGGAGGGCTATCATCAGGCCATGACAAACCGAAAAGGAGAACACACAAAATGAAAACATTTACGATCATCTACACCGTAACAGAAAGCATACTTGCTATTACAGCAATCGTATTCCTTGCCATATCAATTTTCGGAAACCCGGATACAAACCTTCCCCTTCAGATCGCTCTTGGAAGCACGGGTCTTGCCGGAATACTCACCTTGATATATCAGATCAGGAAAAACAAGGAAGAAAAGCAGGTTAAGGAATAAGACCTCTTAAAAAGTTCAGTCCTCTGACTGGTCAGGGACAATGATGCCTCCGAAATACTCCGGCTTGCCCTTGCTGTCGTAAAGGACAAAGCCGCGGGTAGAGAGGATCACATAAGAGCCGTCCGCTTTGCGCGCACGGTAATAGAAGGCCTCAAATCCCCCGTTTTCGCCAAAGATGCCTTCAGCCGCCTTTTTGCAGGCCTCTGCATCATCAGGATGGATGAACTTGCTCCAGATGCTGTCGGCATGATACATGTATTCAGACTCCAGGCCGAAGTCATTAACAAGCGTTATGGACCATCTGGAGAAATCGTATCTCATGTCATTGAGGAAGATATAGCCGCCATCGGCAACCGTGCAGAGCGCACCGAAAAATGCATCGAGTAAGCGTTTCCTTTCTTCAGGGATGGGCGTCTTGATGCTATTAAGCTTCTTAACGTCTTCAATCATCTTCTTAGACTTGATCTTGCTCTTGTTCTTATACATCTTCTGGTCAGCGCGCTTGAACACAGAATTGAAGTTCTCGTCCCTGCCCTCGTGGTAGATCGCCATTCCGCACGCCACGATGGGGCCGGAACGTGATACCCTGTTGGCTTCGGTCATCAGCTTGAAGCTTTTCACGAGCTTCTCGCGCTGCTTGTAATCGCTTCCGCTCAGGACTACGACGAACTCGTCGCCTCCGATCCTGAAAACGGGACTGTGCTTGAATACTTCGCAGATCATGCGGCTGGCACCCTGCAGCACCTCGTCGCCGTAGCTGTGCCCTCTGGTATCGTTCATGCGTTTGAGGTCGTTGACATCGCACATTACAACACCGAACGGACTTACCTCGTTGCCTGACTTGATCGACTTATCAATCATCTTGACGTGTTCTTTGAAAGCATTCTTGTTGCGGATGCCCGTGAGGTCATCAAGTCTTGCCAGGAGCTCGGCAGATGCGAGATTTCTTCTCTGCTCTTCCCGAAGCCTGTATTCGGCCTCAACGTTCCTGCAGCAGAATACGATGTGCTTTTTATCGTCGCTTAGAAATTCAAAATATCTTAAGTGAATGATCTCGCCGCCCGTTATTATCCTGTATTCCGCTGCGTGGGTATCGTTATTTTTGAAATACGAGATCATATTGCCTTTGTTGAGGAAAGAAAGGGCCTGCTCGAGATCTTCCGGATGAACGCAATTTCTTGCACAATCTGCAGCATCCTTGAAAAAGTCCTTGCCGCTGGAAGGAAGTCCCTGTTCTTTAAGCAGACTGATCGGGACGAACTCAACATAGCTGCCCGTCTCAATGTCCACATAATATAAACCGTCGAAGTGAGTCGCCAAAGTGGTGGCAACCTGTCTGAAAGCTTCCTGGTCCTTGTGCATATATTCTCCTGCGGTTCAGATCGGTAAAAGGCGTTATCCGAATAACCGTTTTTTCTTAATCAGTTCCCTTAACTTGTATGAACGATTATAACATGCGGATATGTCCTGATGATGCCGCAATATGTGAGTTTTGTATGAATATTTATGTCTGCGGCACGAGGATCGCTTCGTATGAATAGACCGTCATGCTCATAAATTTCTCACCGATCATGTCAACTTCTGAGATCAACAAACCGTGTTCTTCATACTCATATGTGTGAACGGAAGTGAAACTTTCTTCCTCGCCATCATTGTTTTTCGACCAGTACTCAGTTACTTCAGCTACAATGTTCCCATCGGCATCGTATTCATATTCAGTGCTGGATTTTGAATCAAGTTCTCCGTTTTTCCATGACTCATAAAGGATTATGTCGCCATGGTCATTTAACGTATTGCGGATCCATAACTCACCTTTACCGTTTTCAATATATAGCAACGTGCCTTCGGCATTATAGTAACTTACAGAGTTACTATTGTTGTTATGAAAGTTCGTTTGGCTCCATCCGGTAAGCACACCGTTTTCGTATTCGTAATCCGTCCTGATCTCCCCTTTTTCGCTGGCAGTCAGGAGATTATTCTCATCGTAATAGTTCTTAATGACGGTATAATCAGCATCCGTGTCATCAACTTCAACAACAAATTCATAGTAAGGCAGTGTGTCGAAATTATAATCGTATTCCATGTCGTCTATGTCGTCTTCCATGCCGTTGATGCGTACCAGATGGCCGTTCTCATACTCGAATTCAACAGCTTTTTTCGTTTCGTTGCCGCTAAGATTTATCATCACTTTTGAGTAAGCAGTTAATTGTCCCTTATCATTATATGTGTATTCCGTTGTGTAATCAGGTATCTGGTAACCCATGAAATTGCCGTCCTTAACATACTTCTTTTCGGCTATCGTTCCATCATCGTTATAGGTTAATTGCAATCTTTTTGTGCCTTTCTCCTCGACCGAGACAGTGGCAGTCACACGGCCAAAACCATCGTGCTCGTATAATTTTTCATCTCTGTGTTGCTCATAGTTCAAACGGATAGTTCTGTTGCAGACATACATTATTTCCATGCCGTCCGGAACTTCGCCATTCCAATCTGTTACCTTTATCTCATCCCTGAGATCTTCATCTGCCGTATCCTGATCAATGGTCGGCTTGGAAACAGGCATATGCAGGGGGCATCCCGTTAAAGACACCAATATGCATGACGCCAAAGCAATGCTGCTGATTTTCCTGATACTGTACGTTTTCATAACGCCCTCTCCCTTTTGGCCTAATATTATAAATACAATTAGCGTCAGCCTTTTGTTGCACCGGGCTTACATCGCACGAGACGGAGTATGACGGGTTACAGACTAATTATACATTACAGTATCAGGATGCCGTGATTATGGTGACGTACTTAGGATGTCGCGATCAGGATGCCGTGCATGCGATAGCTTTAGCCGCCTTGCTCTTCTTAACCTTTACATAGATGACCACTGCAGCAAATGATGTAAGCTCGCCGATCAGAACTCTCATGATCTGATACTCATCAACGCCGGTATCAGTTACGACATGAAGGAGATTCGTGACCACGCAGTTATTGAAAAAGTGGTCTGCAAGTCCGATCCAGACAGATCCCGATTGCTCGTAAAGAAGTCCCCACTTGATTCCCATGAGTGCAGAGAGAACGACATAACCGATGCTCATCACAGCGAATGCCGGGAGCGTCATTTCGCCGTCAATTACGCTTCGTAACGGTGTTACAAGGTGCCATAAACCGAACAGGAATGCAGCAATTAGAAGGGCTTTGCGGGGTGTGATGCGTTCCTTGAGATATGTGATGTAAAAACCTCTGAAAAGACCCTCTTCCATCCAAACATTGATGATATTAAATCCGATGCACATGAGCACATAGCCGATTCCGGTCTGCTTTACGACGTTCCCCGTGAGCGAGAATCCCGTCACGAAGAACTCGATGTGGCCGGGGTTGCCCGATGCCTTGAGAATAATGAACTCAGCCGCAAATCCGATCGAATAAAAGAGCGCGCAGATCAGGAAACCCTTAACGCAGTCCGGAATGAGCCTCGCCTTCTTAAATCCGATGTCACTCCACTTGCGTCCCCACAGCTTAAGGAGAACGAAGAGCATTACGATCCCAAAGACTTTATTGATAAAGCACTCTGCAAACACCGTCTCGTCCGTTCTTATGAAGAACACCTCTGCCGCATGAACGATAAGGCAGATAACGAACACGATAACTGACTTTAATACTCTGTTTTCCTTCAACACCATACCGGCCTCCTGGATTGCTTTGTTGTACTCAATATACAAGTTGCCATCCGCGAAGACTTTACGGGTTCCTTGCTCAATTCTTACATGTTTCTTAATTGGGTTTTGGGAGGCTTCTTTTTCGCGAAGTTCAGAGCATTTTACGTACCTATTTCGGAAAAATGCTCTTCAGGTACGTAAATATTGGGGCTATCACTCTTCAATTACGTACCTATATGCGAAAAAGCCTTCTCAGGTACGTAAATTTTCTCCTGATTATGCATTTTCGAAGTGCGTGAAGCTTCATTTTACGTACCTAAAAACGAAAAACAGCTTTCAGGTACGTAAATCCTGTGATTCTCGCTTTGAAATTACGTACCTATTTCGGAAAAATGCTCTTCAGGTACGTAAATATAGAATCAAGACTGAAGCTTTTACTTACTGAAATCAGAAAACCTAATTTCAGTAAGTAAAAATGGGGATAAAATACACTCTTAAAGTACAGAATTACTTACTGAAAAAGGAAAACGTATTTTCAGTAAGTAAATTTCGGGGAAAAACGCCATTTAACAGGCAGAATTTACTTACTGAATAAGGAAAACGTATTTCCAGTAAGTAAAAGCTCAAAAAATCTGGCCGGAAAAGAGCTGGTTTTACTTACTGATTTTAGAAAGCGCACTTTCAGTAAGTAAAATCAAGGGGAAAACGCCATTTAACAGGCGGAATTTACTTACTGAAATCAGAAAACCTAATTTCAGTAAGTAAAAGGCCGTCTCACTGCATCGAATCCCTAAAGTTGGACAAGCTTTGGAGATTCACTGCACACACGAGACAGCCTCAACTCATTCAAACGATATTCTTTATTCCCTCGCAGATCCTTCGTGCAACTAGCGGGTTGTTCATCGTGTAGAGGTGGATGCCGCTGATATCGCTGACGAGCAGGTCGATTATCTGGCTTAAGCAGTATGACATGCCGGCATCGAAAAGCGCATCTTTGTTGTCCTCGTAGCGCGAGATGATCTTCTGAAAGCGGCGCGGGAACGAGGCATTGCACATGGATACCATGCGCTTGATCTGCGCCGCATTGATGACGGGCATTACGCCGGGGATCACGGGCACGTCGATGTCGGCGATCTTGCACTCATCGTGAAAGCGGTAGAAGATCTCGTTGTCGAAGAAGAGCTGTGAGAGCAGAACTTCAGCGCCCGCATCGACCTTTTTCTTGAGGCTCTTGATCTCGCTTACAACTCCGGAAGATTCGGGATGGCACTCCGGATAGCATGCGCCCAAAAAGCAGAAATCATTCCTGTCTTTAAGATATGAGATCAGATCCGAAGAATGCCTGAAGTCATTCTTGGCGGGGACATTGGGGTTCGCATCGCCGCGGAGAGCCAGAACGTTCTCGATGCCTTCGTCCTTAAGAACACGGGCAAACGAATCGATCTCGTTCCTGTCGTAATGCAGGCATGTGAGGTGTACCACAGGTTCGATCTTGTACTCGTACTTGATCTTCTTTGCGAGCTCGATGGTGCGGTTGCAATTGGAAGAGCCGCCGGCGCCGAACGTGACGCTGATGAAGTCAGGATTGAGCTCAGCGAGAACACCTAAAGTCTCATCGATGTTGGAGAGCTCCTGGTCTTTCTTGGGCGGGAATATCTCGAACGAGAGACTTCTCTTCTTTTTGTAAACCTGTGATACCTTCATGACTTATCCTCTGATCTGTTTTGCAGCCGCAACCAAATTGGTAAGGCTCTTAACTGTTTCTTCGTTTCCTCTTGTCTTAAGACCGCAGTCGGGGTTGACCCAGAGCTTTGAATCTTCGATCTTTTCTCTCATCTTTGTGAGCGCTGCGACGATCTCTTCAACGGAAGGAACACGGGGGCTGTGAATGTCGTAAACGCCCGGACCTACTTCCGTCTTGAAGTTGTTCTCCTTCAGTGAATCAAGGATCTGGAGGTCTGAACGTGATGCCTCGAATGTGATTACGTCAGCATCCATCGCGTCGATCGCCGGGATGATGTCCGTGAACTCGCTGTAGCACATATGAGTGTGGATCTGTGTCTCGGGCTTAACCTTGCTGTGGACGAGTCTGAATGCAGGGATCGCAAAATCGAGATACTCGCTGTACCAGTCAGACTTTCTTAAGGGGAGCTTCTCTCTCAAAGCTGCCTCATCGATCTGGATGATGTTGATTCCGTTCGCCTCAAGATCCAGTACCTCATCTCTGATAGCAAGTGCGATCTGGAGGATGCTCTCCTTGATGGAGATGTCTTCTCTCGGGAACGACCAGTTAAGGATCGTAACGGGACCTGTGAGCATGCCCTTAACAGGCTTGTTCGTGCATGACTTTGCAAACTTTGACCACTCGACGGTGATAGCTTCTTTTCTTGATACGTCGCCCCAAATGATCGGCGGCTTGACGTTTCTTGTGCCGTAGGACTGGACCCATGCCTTCTCTGTGAAAAGGTAGCCGTTTAAGTGCTCGCCGAAATACTCGACCATGTCGTTTCTCTCGAACTCACCGTGCACGATTACGTCGAGGCCGATCTCTTCCTGGAGCTTGATGCACTCTGCGATCTTTTTCTTGTTAAATTCAACGTACTCTTCCCTGGACTTTAAGCCCTTCTTGAATTCCTGGCGGTTCTTTCTTACGTCGGATGTCTGCGGGAAAGAGCCGATCGTTGTTGTCGGGAACAAAGGAAGATTTAAGATCTGCTTCTGGATCTTTTCGCGCTCTTCGAAAACGGGAAGTCTTACATAATCCGCATCAGTAATTGCTGCAACCTTTGCCTGGACTTCCTTGTCCTCACTGTTTACGCGGCCTTCGAAAAGACTTTGGTTCTTCTTATAAATCTCGCTGTTCTCATAATCTGTTCCTGCGATCGAAGCAAGCTCAGCGAGCTCTGTGAGCTTTTCTTCCGCGAATGCGAAATGCTTCTTATAATCGTCAGACAATTTGGTCTCGTTATCGAGTGTGTAAGGAACGTGAAGAAGTGAGCACGATGTGCCGAGAACGACATTCTCTACGCCGGTCTCCTTCAGTGCGGAAAGTGTCTTCTTATAATCGTTTCTCCAGATATTCTTACCATTTACAAGGCCTGCAACGAGCGCCTTGTCTTTAGGGAAACCATAACTCTTAACGAGCTCTAATGACTTTCTGCCTTCAACAAAATCGATGCCGATGAGATCGAAATCAAGCTTGATCACTTCAGCATAGATGTCTCTGATATCGCCGAAATAAGTCTGGAGCAGGATCTTCGCGCCGTTCTTGTTTGCAAGGATCGAAGTATAGATATTCTTAAAGTGCTCAATGTCGGAAGCGTCCAGATCTCTTACTAGATAAGGCTCATCGAATTCGATGATATCTGCACCCTTGGAAGTAAGAACAGATACGAGCTTTACATATTCTTCCGTGAGCTTGCCTGATACGTCAGCAATCTTCTTTGCGCCTGTAAATTTAGCGAGCTTCAGGAATGTGAAGGGACCAACTATTGCAACCTTTGTATCAACGCCTAATTCTCTTGCTTCCTTATACTCATCAACAGGCTTGGTGCCGGCGAGCTTGATCTCTGTGTCATCGTCGATCTCAGGTACGAGATAGTGGTAATTTGTGTTGAACCACTTCTTCATTGCGAGAGCCTTAACGTTGCCCTTTTCGCCCTGGTAGCCTCTTGCGAGAGCAAAGTATGTCTCAAGCTCTGAAAGGCCCAGATCTTTATATCTCTGAGGGATAACGTTGAAGAGAAATGCCGTATCAAGCACGTTATCGTAGAAGGAGAAATCGTTGGAAGAGATATAAGTGATTCCTGCTTCTTTCTGCTTGAGCAGATCTTCTTTTCTGATCTGCTTTGCTACTGCCTGAAGAGCTGCCTCGTCTATCCCGCCAGCGAAAAACTTTTCGGATGCGAACTTGAGCTCCCTGTCTTTACCTATTCTCGGATAACCGATGACTGATGTTTTCATGTTGTGCCTCCCATATTTGCGGTTGATTTATTGAATGGGAGTATATTCCCATTGAAGCAATGGGTAAAATACATAAAAACTCATTTTGCCCATAGATAAAATCTATATCGAGTAGTAGAATCAAGAAAACGCCTATCGAAAGGAAACCGCTCCATGACCATAAAACAGCTCCAGTACGTAGTCACCGTGGCAGAAGAAGGAAACATAACGGCTGCAGCAAAGAAGCTCTTCATCGCCCAGCCCAGCCTCACGACGGCCATCAGGGAACTCGAGGCCGAATACAACATCACGATCTTCATGAGATCCAACAAGGGAATCAAGCTGACCTCCGAAGGCGAGGAATTCCTGGGCTATGCAAGGCAGGTCCTTGAGCAGGCAAAGCTCATCGACGAGCGCTACACGGGAAAAGAATCCGGCAAGCTCAAGTTTTTCGTATCCGCGCAGCACTATTCTTTCGCGGTCGAAGCATTCGTGGAACTCCTCAAAAAGAGCGGTGCCGACAAATATGAATTCCACATGCGTGAGACGCAGACGTTCAACATCATCGACGATGTCGCACATTTAAGAAGCGAGATCGGCATTCTCTATCTCAACAAGTTCAATGAAGAAGTTATAAGAAAAACTCTGCGCGACAATAACCTTTCTTTCACGCCTCTTTTCAAGGCAGAACCGCACGTGTTCATAGGCAAGAATTCACCATTGGCCAAAAAGAAATATCTTACTCTGGAAGACTTAAAGCCCTATCCCCGTCTTTCCTACGAGCAGGGCAGCCACAACTCGTTCTATTTCGCGGAAGAGATATTAAGCACCGTCGACTGCGACAAGGAACTCGTCGTGCTCGACCGTGCCACGCTCTTTAACATGCTCATAGGTCTTGACGGTTACACGATCTGCAGCGGCGTGATCAACGAGGAACTTAACGGACCGAACATTATCGCAAAGAAGCTCAAGGTCGACGACTACATGGAGATAGGATACATCCTGCCGCAGTCGATCCATCCGTCGCACCTGACTTCGGAATATATCGACATATTAAAGTCGCTTACGAAGAAAAAATAGATACGTTGCAAATATCAGATTACGTAGAACCAGGCCTCGTCCTGCTTGATCTCTTCTTTGACGTGCTTCTTGCCGGCAGAATAATATTCCATCTCAGGATTCTTGATGCTGACTCTCGTGTCTGCAGGAACGGAACTCGTGATGAACGTGTTACCGCCGATGACGGAATTCCTGCCGATCGTGGTCTCGCCTCCGAGGATGGAAGCTCCGGCATAGATGACTACGTTGTCTTCGATGGTCGGGTGACGCTTCTTACCTGCAAGCTTCTGGCCGCCTCTTGTTGAGAGAGCGCCGATAGTAACACCCTGATAGATCTTGACGTTCTCGCCGATGATGGATGTCTCACCAACTACGATGCCCGTGCCGTGATCGATGAAAAAATGCTTTCCGATCGTAGCACCCGGATGAATGTCGATACCCGTTCTTGAATGCGCAAACTCAGTCATGAGTCTGGGAATAACGGGAACGTTCAAAAGATAGAGCTCGTGCGCGAGTCTGTAGGTCGTGATCGCGATGATGCCCGGATATGCGAGTATGATCTCTTCAAAGCTGCTTGCGGCAGGGTCGCCGTCGTATGTGGCAAGAAGGTCGGACTCAACATATTCCCTGATCTGAGGGATCTTTTCGATGAATGTGCTGCAGATGCGGTAGCTCTCTTCTTTTCGCGCGTCCTCAGTCATGGAACCTCTGAGCTTGCAGAAATCGAGCGCAACAAAGACCTGCTTGTTCAGGCGGTAGAAGATGTCTTCGATCATTACCGCGAGCTCATTTCTGAGGTTGTAGGTCTTATAAGTACGGTCCTTGAAATAACCGGGATACATTACGAAAAACAGATTGTTTACGATGTCGATGATCTCGTTCCTGTCAGGCTTGTTGAAGATGTCCGTGGCATCGATATTCTTGCCGCCGTCATAATCTCCGATGACCTTGCTGACGAGATTTGCTATCTCTTTTTCTCTCGAATTCTGTTCCATTTCTTTGCTCGCTTTCTAAGTAGCTCGATTACAGACTAATTATAATCTCTTATTTGGAAGGTAGAGTAACATCTATATCCTACCTAGTCAATGTGTTTAGGGCCTCGCGGCCGTTCCAAGCCTTCTTTTAAAGCGTATTCTACCACATAAGCCTATATGTTCTCGAAAACAGCGACATCACAGCTCATCCTGCCCTCACAAACTTTGTACCGCACATTCCCGACTCCGAGCTCTCTGAAAAACTCTTTGTAAGTATCCTCATCGAAATGCCTTTTGAAGCCTGCACCGGCCTTGTCGAAAACATTAGCGGCAACGCTCCTTTGGAAGTGTATGTATGTGGGGATTACGATCGTTCCGCCGGGCTTTACGACTCTTTTTAATTCATCGATTGCTTTCTTAGGATCGTCCAGCAGATGGATCACATTAGCTGCGACGGCTTTATCGAAGCTGTTGTCTTCATACTTGAGAGCAGTTATGTCGCCGCTCTCGATCAGGACATTAGAGAACTTGCTGCACTTCTTCTTTGCCCGCTTGAGCATTCCATCAGCAAAGTCTGTTGCGGTCAGGCTCTTTACGCAGGGCGCGATCTTCACGCTGAACATTCCTGTGCCGCACGCGCACTCCAGGACCTTATCGTCTTTGTCCATCAGCGATGCGACGTAATCGGTCGTCCTCGCATTAGTCTTGCCGTTATAGATATTCTCGACCAGATCGTAAACTCCGGAAATCTTACTCCAAAACATAAGCGTCTCCTCCAACATATGAGCAACTATTCATATGAATAACTGCTCATATGTTATCACGGACTTATGATTTGTCAACCTGCGTGACAGCCGGTGCTGTCAAATCAAGGACACTATGGCCTGCTACGCACAGGGCCTCGAATTCATTCCCGCCGGCGGCTGTGTTTATCCCGACGATTTTCCGCCGGCATTAACAGAGATCAACGTGGCAGGCACATTCAACACTCTCGAAGATGACGGCGAGACTTACTGCGCGCTAACCGACGCCGTCTATTACTGGTGATAGCTCCGTCTGAAATATCTCACCAATATCTCAATAATATCTCACCAATATCTGAATACCAAAATCGTACAGTAAATCTCTCTAATTACTGTACGATTTACGTATTTTCCGCTTAAAGTACGTAATCCATACAGTATTTTCCTTCGTTTACTGTACGAATTACTGTACGCCTCAAGAACATCAAAGAAAAAACTTGAATAAGCGGAAACCAATCGGAAATTGTAATAAGATTATTTACTTTTATTATTCCTCTCGAAAACAGCATTTTCCGGCATTTTTCACTTGTCGGTTTTTGTCAGCTTTTGTCGGTATTTGTCGGTTTTTTCATTAATATTTCCCGATATAATCAGGCAATGGAAGTAATCAACAAACACATTATGCAAGAGTATCTGGCTCTCAAAATAGACTTCTGCCGCAAGCAGCTTAAACAGCTGCCTAATGTAAAACTGCAAACCTTCAACAAATACAAAAAGCCTATTCAAAAAATAATTGTCGGCAAACATCGATATCTGCTGGATTCTGAACCAGGAGAAAAGTATCTCAAAATCATGCAATACAAAGAAACTCTCGAAAGAAAACTTGAATACTATGAGGCTGTCTGGAAAAGCAAGTATAAAGACATCCCCTACCCCGAATGCGAATCACATAAAGTCATTCGTACATTATTCGTTGATAAAAGCACCAAAGTCATAATGAATAAGGCTTATTTTGACAGCCTGAAAAACGATGCTAATACAGACCATCCGAAGCCTTTGGATTACCCCTTTAACGGGATTTACTATCGTTCTGCCGCCGAACGCGAGATAGCAATCTTTTATACAGAAAACGACATTCCTTTTAAATACGAACCCGAAGTTTCCATAAAGGGAATACCAGGATTCATTTACCCCGATTTTGTTATATACATACCTGAACTTGATAACTGTAAATTCCACGAACACTTCGGAATGAAAGACTCCGCCAGATACCTGGCGATCACAAATACCAAATATTACAATTACACCAACGCCGGACTAGTCCCGGAATTGGACATCATATTCACTCACGATGTCAAAGAGATTCCCTTCGATATAAGAGAACTTTCGTACAAGTTAAATGCCGTGATAGGCGTAACCATGATTGCAACAAAACAATCGCTAAATAATCAACTGCCGGCATCTTAAATGCTGGGTCAGGCATTCAAGAACAGCTGAAAGCCGAACGAAGTGATACTTGATGATCTAGCGAAGCAGGTGTAACTGCCGTACCTATTTCGTACAGTAATTCACTCTGGTTACTGTACGAATTACGTATTTTCTTCCCAAAATACGTAAACCGTACAGTATCTGCCTCATTTTACTGTACGAATTACGTACTGCTCTAAAACGCGCCGGATCATTATCTTCAACTTCACGATTTATCCAACACCAGATAATCGCCCGTTGAACCGGAATATATTTCATAGTAAACGGTGTCATCATTGCCGGGCATTTCGTATACGAAACTGACACTCCTTGTCTCGCCGTCAATGGTAATGGAAGCATCTTTATCACGTACATCAACAGGTTCAAGATCAGCTGATCGGTAATATGCTTCGCCTGTCCAGACATATCTGTCTTCTCCGATGGTAATCTCAATCGCTTTCCCTTCGTAATATCCCAGTCTCCTCATCCGTGCAGCATTCTGAACACACACGATATAACCAAATCCCGCAACATACAGATAAACGATGATAAAACCAATTCCAAGCAGGAATGTAAGTTTCTTTTTGCGAAGTAAAATCAGAATAACAATAAATACAATGCCAAGTGCAGCAAGCAAGAAATAAGGAATATATGAATCTGAGTATCCGACAGCTTTGGCTGTTCCCTGGATACTTAACAGTACACCGATACCCAATATAATGCTTTCAATTATCGCTGCTTTTGTTCTCATAGACTTTAACTATAGTCTTACCTCGCGAAAACTTCCAGTCGTAAATACCCCTCAAGCAAAAAACGAGCAGGAATAAATCTAATTCATCACACAACAAGAAAGCCCTGCATTTCGCAAGGCTCTCTTGTTATAGGTATGTCGCGTTTGTCTGTCAGGCTGACTTATTGCCCGCAAGCTCCCTGACTTTTTCAAGTGAGAGGCCAGAATAATCAGCTATCTTCTCAAGCGATAATAAGCCATCAGCAATCATCTTTTTGGCAGTCGCAATTCTTGTGTCTATAGCTGCTTTATCAGCAACTTCTTTTCTCATTTCATCTAATACGCTTCCCATTTTATCAACTCCTTCCTCAGTTTCCTTATAATGTCTAACCCTCTCCGCCAACTCTTTGTAATGCATATCTTTTGCTTCTGTGCAATAAAAATCACGCATTAATCTGCCAAGAGCCGTATCATTACTCTTTATTGATCCATTCACGTATATTATATGCTCACCATCATTAAATTGCATATAACCCTCTCTTATGAAGCGATCTATGTGATAGATAGGTTTATTCAAACCAAGCACATCGTTTTCCGTAATAAATATCACATAGTTCTCACAAAGATCAGTAAAATCATCACCCGGGTTCAGCATATCTGAATCAACCATGCTTGAGTGATATCTTGCTCGTTTTTCGTGGGCACCTTTGTCTGCTCTCTGAATCTCGATGTTGTATTTCTTTCCGTCTTTGCCGGTCGCATAAATGTCCAGCCGGAGATCGCGTCCATGGAGATTCTTAATAACTTTCTGCGCCTTTACTTCTGAGACTTTCAGATCGTCTCTGTCCAGGATTACCTTCAACAGAAGCTCCACGCCTTCAATATAACCATCAAAACAGATGGTCATGAAGTCATCGTCGATGAGGCGAAGTGCGTGCAATCTTTGAAGATCTTCCGGATTATGTTGTTTCTTACAACACATCACATTCACGTCCTTTCTTGTGTATTTGTACCTTCATCAACCATGTGATCAGAATAACAATACCAAAAAGGCAAAACAGTATCTTTTATGATGGTTGTCCTCATATCGGGAAATTAAAATCTTGACTTGTCCTCAAAAGTGAATTGAATGAAGCCATCAACTGTTTATAGACTATTTAAGTTAAAAAGGCCCCGCGGAAAGCAGGGCCCAAGATGCATTTTTAACCTCTCGAAAACAATCTCTTACTTCTTCACCACATACACCACATATGTGTCATCGCTTACGTACAGTGTGAGGGAGTTGCCGGCGATTGTGGCCGGTAAAGCCTTGTCATGTGAGCCGTCTTTATAAAGAACGTAGTTGCTGTCGTCGATCTTTTCGATCGTGCCGGAATAGTTTTTGCCAGGGACAATATTGAAAGTGAAGTTCGTGCCGTCGGATGTGAACTGAGGAAGATTTTTGTCGCTGTCAAAGATAAATCTCGGAACATTTTCGCCCTGCTTCAATGCGTGATCAAAAGTCCACTCATCGGTGATGGAAGCCTGAGGCGCATTCACATTCACTTTGCTTTTGGCCTTGCACGCAGTAAAGCCCATCAGGACTGTGAGAGTTAAAACAACTGCGATGATTTTCTTGAAAATTCCAGACATAAAAAACTCCTGTAAAAAAACTTACAGGAGCAATTATATCATTTTTTATGTTCAAGCTTCGACATTGACCCCGTCTGACTGATCTTGCGCAAGACCGATCTCCTCACCGGGTTGGATTACGGGAGGGTTCGTGTAATCCGGATCTGTTTGCCCGGTGTAGGGATCGTCTGTCGCTACAGGATCGTAAGAGGGTTCCGAAGTCTCTGTAGGCTCTGTTGTTTCCGACGGCTCTTCAGTGGGAGTCGGCACGGGTGTATCCGTGGGTGCCGGAGTTGCCGTCGGTTCTGGTGTTGGCGTAGGTTCAGGTGTAGGCGCTGCCTGATATTCAGATGAGCCGCCTGCACGCTCAGGATAAAGTGCGCCGTTAAATGAGTGATGGCTGTCATCGATCTCGTCGTCCGTGCACATGAAATACATCGCGGGATGATCTCTGAACACGGTCGCGTCGCAGTGGTACCACTCGCCGTCCAGCTGGACGAGATTCCAGTAGTGACCGTTGCTGTAAACCGGGAACCTCTCGACCATCATGTTGGGGATGCCGGCGCAGTCAAGAAGCATCTTGGCGCACGCGAAATACACATAGCAGTCGCCACTCCTTCTTGTAAAGCCTCTGTACGCAGCTTCCTCATAACTTAAGTAATCGCTTACCGTCTGATAGGAGATGTTCGAGTGGACCCACTTGAAGATGGCTCTTGCGGTCTCAACATCGCTGTCTCGCCACAAGGAATTCATCACATTTTCGGCCGCTTCGTAAGCTGAATCAGACGAACCGCTTGAGGACGAACCAGAATAACCTGAGGAATCAGAGCTGCCTGAATCAGATGAAGCATCCTTATCAGCGTCCTTATTTTTGTCTTTTTCAGTCTCAGAAAGCACTATCTTGAGCGTTGCACTCACGTTGCTCACATTGCCTGCTTCATCGAAAGCAGAATAAGTCAGTTTGTATTCGCCGGACTTCTTGTAATTGACGGAAAAATCGTTGACCTTTACCGTCGGCTCGGGATCGTAATCGTCATACGCGAAAATCCCTTCCAGCAGATCGATCTCCGACGCATCACCTTCGATCTCAATGTCGTGAACGCCTTCGATCACAGGTGCTTCACGGTCGTCGATAACAGTAAACGGGACCTTGATGACTGTATCATTTCCATACATGTCAGTAACGATTACCGGCACCGAAAACTCGCCGCTCTTCTCAAACTTCGGAGTGTCTTCCTCGTACTTAACGATCGCTATTCCGGACAGGTCATAAAGACCATCGACGCACTCTTCGGCTTCAGGCATTTTCCATGTCGTGTATACGCGCTGTGAGACCGCCTTTCCGTCGGGACCTGTGTGGTCTTCGATCTTGAGCGTCACGTCTTCCGTGAACGCCTTCTCATAAGAAATGGTCAGCTGATATACGGCAGGGACATCTGTATCGATATCGGACACGTCGGTTACGAATTTCGCATCGACAGGGCAATTCGAAAAGAAGTCTTCGATCTTAATGCTCGAACCGGCTTCAATGACAACTTCTTTTTTGAGATTGTCTTTGCCCTGCTTATCGGCGAGGTAATACCAGCCGCCTGCTGCAGCTGCCGCAACAACGATGAGCACTCCCATAGTACCGATAACGGCACCTGCGGCATTCTTCTTTTTCTTCTTTGCAATCTGTTTCGTGGGTGCTTTTGCAGTCTTTTCAGCCTTTGCTGCCTCTACTTTCCGTGAAGGCCTCTCCGCCTTGATAATCTCAGCATCATGTGCAGCGAGATCTCTGACCGAAACCCTGTTGCCGGGCCTCATACCGGATTGTACGCTGTTATCAACAGCATTAAATTCGGTGTAACTGCTTGTAGGCTTTGCAGACGCTCTGCGTCTTGCGGCCACTTCCCTGCAATTCTTTTCGACGGTCATGCTCCTGATAGCAGAGTCATCCTCTGCCATATACCAGCCTTTGATTCCCATTCCTATTTCCCCTTTGATCTCTCGGGCGGCCACATGGTCACCCTTTGATTTCGGGTATAGGTTATCCCGCCGGGTTTTCAAATTTTCTTCCAGACGGCATCAAAACGACAACAATATTGAGTGAATAAAATGGCACGAATAATACAAACAGATTACGCAGCGCAATGGTTTATATTTAAAAATTTTAATGACAATACATGTTTTGAAACAATAACTCTATATTTTTACATCAACCAGCCACCTTGCTACTCGAGTCACTCTCTTTAGCTTCGGCGTCTGATACGATCTTCTTCATTTGTTCCAAAAGTGTTCTGGCATCTATTCCTTCAATGCCGTTTTCTCTTTCCTGTTTTGATATATATATGTCAGGAAGAACTTCTTTGTCATTGTTAAGAGAAAGATTTAATGGAACTCTTTTCTCGCGAACGATCTGAGTCAAAAACATATTGATCGTTCCATTCATATTCATACCGAGCTGTTCCAATATTATTTCAGCCTGAGCTTTTAACTCCGGATCTACACGAACACACATATTTACTGTCTTAGCCATAACAATTACCTCACATATTCATATTATATGCAATGTATATGCTTTTGCAAGTTATCGACACTATGATTGATAAGTATGTTTCAGGACGGGAATGTAATGTTTCGTTTATGGTAAACTGAATTATCACTTTATGGAAAAAGGGGAAAGAATAATGGCAAGAATTAATAGCCACATCAACTATGGAACCGAGTATAAAAACGCATCTGCGGAAGCTCGCAATTCCGAAAGAGTTGCCGAAGTAAACAGAAACCTTACCGATCTTAAGAGCAACATTTTAAGATTGAAGATAATGGTTCAGGCAATGATGGAGATCATGGTCGAACAGGGCATCGATCCTGAGCGCATCAATGCCAAGATCGATGAAATCGTTTCGAGACCTGAGACATTCGATCCCACAATGAGAGCATCCATGCCCTGCCCCAGATGCGGCAAAAACATCATCGATAACGGCAACACGCCTCTTACGGGAACATGCCTTTACTGTGGTACGGTAGTAAGATTCCCTCCGCACTTCGATCTCGGAAATAAGAACGGGCAGCCTCAGGAACCTACTCTGGAACCGGCTCTTGATCCCACTCAGGAACCTACTCTGTAATCAGCTCTTGATCCCACTCAAGAACCAACTCTGGAATCAGCTCTGGACCCCAATCAGGATCCTGCTCAGTATCCGATGATCTGACAGCGAAAACCTTCCCGCCGTCAGACGCTTTCGGCCTTGTTGTTTTCCTTTATCTCCTGGATCAGCTTATCCTGCTTTTTGGTCTCGGAGAAAACTCTCCAATAATAAAATGCTGCAAGTATCACATAGGGTATCGTAAACGAACGCCAGAGTTCGAACCAGCCGCGGGGTGTCACGGGACCGGCGAAAAAGCTCACTATCCATATAAACAGAGCACTGATGCCACAGGCGGCAAGATACTGAACGACGATCATAAAGAGCGGGCTGAAATTATCGAACAGTTTATGAAGATACAGTACAAATGTACCGATCACACATAAACCGAACATGATCATGACATTGATGTTGTTTGTCTCGAAACCTGCTATCTGATCTATGACCGCTCCTGCGACCGAGACCAGCGCGTAAACGCAGCAGACTTCAACTAAATACTGTTTTAATCTGGCTAACATCAGCTCATCCTCCTCATTCTCTGGAGATAATCATTGAAGCTCTTTTTGTAACTTCTGTTAATGCAGATCCTCTCGCCGTTATCGAAAGACGCGTAGACCTTCATGTTAAGGTCAGGCTTTAACTGCTTTATCTTGTAGATGTTGATGAGATTTGATTTCGAGACGCGTACAAAGCCGTAATTCCAAAGCATTTCTTCGCATGCTGCAAGTGTGTTCATCAGACGGAAAACGCCGTTTTTCGTATATGCGAAAAGCTTACGGTCGATGTGATCCAGATAGTAGATCTCTCTGGGATCTAACAGGATCTCTTCGCCGTCATCCAGGTCTTCATCAGCAGGGCGTCCCTGCAGTGAGGGACGCTCTGAGTTGACCGTGTCGATTATCTGTCTTATGACCGGACGCATATTCGCGTAATACACGTCAACATGTTCATTGGAAGTATTTTTGTCTTCGTAAAGGTTGAGTTTCATTTATCAGATTCCGGCTCCGTTAAGAAAGCTCTCCACGCTGTTCATGTATGCATCAGGATCGTCGATAACACCTTCGATGTGTGCGCTGTCTGCATGGTAGATGGCCTTATTTTCGCAAGCTATATTATCATAAATCTCTTCAACCTGGTCAGGTAGGCAGACCTCGTCCCTGTCGGATACGATGATCATCGTAGGAATGTTGTCATTTCTTACCACATTGATCGTGTCGCCGTCATCATAATCAATGCCGTTTGCAACCTTCATGAACGCCTTGCTCGTGCCTGTAAGATATTTAGCCATGAACGAATCCGTATCGCCGTCACCAAACATTTCCTTGAGAACGAGCTCCATTCCGGGAACGGGTGAATCGCAGATCACCGCGTCTGCTGCCTCGGCTGTGCCCGGTGTTACGTTTGATGCGTAGATCGCAACTGTCTGGCCGCCCATGGACTGGCCGTGAACGATGACCTTGCCGGCCTTGATCTCTTCTCTTGCAAACTTGACCATCGCCTTAACGTCGAGTGATTCATTGATTCCGAAAGTAACCCTGTCATCAGCATTTTCGCCGCATCCTCTCTGATCGATCGAGATAACGTCAAATCCGTCTTCCAGATACAGCTCAGCGAGAGGATACATGCACACCCTGTCTCCGCCTGCGCCGTGCACCAGGATCACGCACTTGTCGCTTCCGTTATCGTAATAAGTGCCGGGTACTGTGTTGCCGTCTTCAGCTGTTGCGCTTACTTCGATTCCCTCATAAGTGTTCTCAAACTTTTCCGTATCGTATCCCCAGACTTCGAGCTGCTTAATGCTGTTGTCATGTGTGTCATTATCCTTATTCTGGTGAAGTATCCTGTCTGAAACATAACCGCCCATAGCGATGGAACCTGCTATTCCAATGAATGCGATAACGCCCAATGTAATTCCTAATCCCTTGATGATTTTGTTCTTTTTCATTTCCCGAAAACTCCTTGTCTTGCTTGAATGACCCGACTATAGCAAACCCCGATCAGCCGCGTAGGCAAATCTGTCCAAGTTGCATTCCGGGAAGGACAAGTTGCAATTTCAGTGGATAATTTGAATTTACTTACTGAAAATGAGTTTTCTGATTTTAGTAAGTAAATTGCAGGGTGTAGGAAGCCTTTTTGCTCGAATATTTACTTACCAAAAACGAGTTTTCTGATTTTAGTAAGTAAATTGCAGGGTGCAGGAAGCCTTTTTGCTCGAATATTTACTTACCAAAAACGAGTTTTCTGATTTCAGTAAGTAAATTGCAGGGTGCAGGAAGCCTTTCCGCTCGAATATTTACTTACTGAGAATGAGTTTTCTGATTTCAGTAAGTAAATAATGGACTTAGCATGATTTTTCCTCCAAGAATTTACTTACTGGATTAGCATTTCCCATTTTCAGTAAGTAAAGTGATCATGAGCGCAGTGCAATTACGTACCTAAACGCGATTTTATTCAACCAGGTACGTAAAAATACTCTCTTCAGCGGCTGTATTTTCAAGATTTTACGTACCTAAAACCAGTTTTTCCTTTTCAGGTACGTAAAAGTGAGCCTTGTCAGGCATAAAACCCGAAAAGATTACGTACCTAAAAACACTTTTTCGCTTTTAGGTACGTAAATTAGCCCACACCCCAAAAACCTTACGTCACGCTCCAGACTACATCAAAGTCCTTCTTGTATTTTGAGCCTTTCAGGAGATATGAATCCTCATCAAATCTATTGGTCCTTCTAAACTTTCGGGCAGCGAGCTGCTTGAAGTACTGCTTTCCGCTTATGCCGTAATGCCTGACCATGAAGATCTCACCGCCAACGCGTTTGATGACAGGAATATAAATGGTTCTTCCGCCGGCATCTTTTACGGGGATATGTACAATGCGTTCTCTTTGGCGTTCAACATAGTATCCGCACTGGCCATAGAAGCGGCTGTACTCTCCCCGGTCATACTTACGTGCTCTCGAAAACTTCTTCTGCGCAGTCTCATAACGCCTCAGCCTGTGACGGGCCTTCTGCTTTGAATCAGAATCAAAATATATATTCACTTTAGACATATAACTCACCTCTATACACAAAGAACCAATAGCCTCCCATAACCATAAACTGATTACAGGAGGCCTGTTGTGCCTTTTACACACTCGCCCGCTCACTCACCTCTCACTTACTCACTCGCTTTGAAGTTGTATACCGGCTTGATCACCTCAACCACATCGACAGACTCTGTGATGACATCGATGATGTCTTCCAAAGACTTGTAAGCCATGGGTGCTTCATCCAATGTGGACTCGTTTACGGATGTGGTAAAGATGCCCTTCATTGCTTCCTTGTACTCATCCATGGAGAGAGTTTCCTTTGCCTTTGTTCTGGACATGAGTCTGCCGGCGCCGTGAGGCGCGGAGAAGTTCCAGTCGGGGTTTCCCTTGCCGATGGCGATGACGGAACCGTCCCTCATGTTGATGGGGATCAATACTTTCTCGCCTTTGTGCGCGGCGATGGAGCCTTTTCTTAAGATCATCTCTTCAGTATCGATATAGTTGTGTATCGTGTGGAAGGATTCGCCCGCTACAAGACCTGCGCGTTCGCAGAGGATCTCGGCCATTAATTCCCTGCTTCTTTTCGCGAAGGCCTGGCAGATCTCAACATCGTGGAGATAATCTTCAAGGTATGTTCCGTAGAGGTAGCAGAGGTCTTCTGGCATCTTTGTCTCGCCTCCGTAGACTTCGAAGTGGAGTTCCTTTAATGCTGCCTGGATCTCAGACTTGCGGCCCTGCTCTTTGTATGTGCGGATTATCTCGTCGCGCTTTTCGTAGTATTCGCCATAACCTCTCTGTAAGTTGATGGCGAGTTTCTGGTAGTACTCTGCGACCTGCTTGCCCAAGTTTCTGGAACCGGAGTGAATGACAAGATATTTAGTGCCGTCAGATGCTTCATCGATCTCGATGAAGTGGTTGCCGCCGCCCAATGTGCCGAGAGATCTGACTAATCTCTTTGTGTCCTTAAGAGATCTGTAGCACTTAAGACCTGTGAGGTCGAACTGCTCTTTTCGACCTTCCCAAACGGATCTGCCGGAAGGGATGTAGTGCGCTGCGGCATCTGCCAACATATAGTCGATCTCACCCTTGCCGAGAGATACAGTGTACATTCCGCATCCGATATCTACGCCTACGACGTTCGGAACGGCTTTATCGACCACAGTCATTGTCGTGCCTATAGTGCAGCCTTTTCCGGAGTGGACGTCGGGCATGATCCTTATCTTGGAGCCTTTAGTCATCTCATAGTCGCACATTCGTCTGATCTGTTCGATTGCTTCATCTTCCACGACTTTTGCGTAGCAGATCGCTGTATTTACCTTTCCTTTTATTTCTATATATTCCATAAGTTTTTCCTTTCTTAGAAAAGCCCCCGCCAGGTTATATAAATTGACGGGGGCGCTGTTCACTATGCTGTTCAATAAGCTGTTCACTAAGCTGTTCATTAAGCTTTTCACTAAGCAGTTTCTTTATGCTGCTACCTGCTTATATCTTTCAGATGAGATCACGCTCATCATGAAGGAATAAGGGTCCATGTTGTCCTTCTTCAGCATCGCGAAGATCTGAGGTGACATACCTGAGACCAGGGTAACGCCCTTTTCGTTCATTCTGACAGGCTGCTGCCTGTTGAAGCTGTTGACATTCCAGAAGACCAGAGAAGGCAGCTTGTAGCCGGCTCTCTCGAACTTTGCCTTGGCATTATCGAAGTTTGTCATGTCTGCATCATTGGTGCAGGAGTCAAACTCCATGTCCGAGATTATGATCAGTCTAGAAGGCATATCCTTCTGCTTCAGTCTGTTCTTGACCGCTGTGTTCAGGATCAGGTCGAATGTCTTGCCGATATTTGTGTTGCTGCATTCATTGAAGCTCATGCAGTACTGGACCTTCTCGAAAATATCCTCACCCTTGATCTCAACCAGCTGAGGGTTAGCTGAGAAAGTGATGAAGTGATTTCTGAAAGCACCCTTGTTGCGCTCTGCAAAGTAGATGCCCAGAGATTCAGCAACTGCAGCAGGCATAACGCTTGCACCGCCCCAGTACATTGAGCCGGAGCCGTCAACCACGACCAGAGTGTTATCGGAGTTTACATAGTTCTCCAATGCATTCCATGTAGTATCAAGAACTGCTCTTTCCTCAGATGACATGCCATTTCTGTTTTTGATAACAGTACCTACGATGTCGTAAGGAGTCAGAGTGCTCGTGTTCAACTCATAAGGATTCTCCTTAGCATCCGTGATGAACTTCTGGTATCTTTCACCATCGTTTCTTATGAATGCTTTTCTGTACTTGAACAGAGCCTTAGAAGGCTGCATGTTGTACTCAAAAGAGTAGTCCTTTTCTCTTAAGTTATTCTCAATGATCCTGATATAAGCTCTCAAGGAAGACAGCATCTTTCTATAAGATTCACAAGACATGTCCATGCCCTTTGCGATCTTCTTTGCAAGTCTTACGGCTTCCTTGTTGCTTGTGTTTACAGAAGGCAACCACTTGGCCATCAAAGAGACTAAGCCCTGTGCCTGCATGGACTTCATGTCGTCATTCAAGACCGCCTTTATATAAGCGATCGCCTCCTGCTCACAAGCTGTATCCATCAATGAGAGGATATCATCATATCTGCCGTACTCGGCGATGTTGTCGATATTCTTAACGGCAACATCAGGATAGTTAACAGCCAGGTATCTGAAGATTACTCTGAAGAATCTTCTCTCACCCAAACCGCCTCTGACATCTCTTGCAAAGAAGAGTGTCTTCATGGCGATCTCCCTGTCTTCTGCAAAGGCTCTGATGAACCTCTCGATGATCTCTTCGTCACCTGCATTTCTCAATGCGCCTGCTGTAGCGAAAAGATCCAAGCAGTCAGACATTGTAGATGCATTGGATGCTGCACCGTTTGCTGTGTAAGCAACATTTGCTTCTTTCTTTAAAAACTTCAACATTTCCTTTTTCTCCTTTACAAGGTGCCGGGGGATCTCCCCCAGATCGATTGACAGTCGCGCATGCAATTGCTGTATGCACCTTTAGTCAACGTTTTTTGCAAGACACTTAGTCTTCGCCTCGACTACTAAGGCAGGATTCGAACCTGCAAATCAACCTCTGCTGATTGCTGAGCGTGTCTTTCACGTTGCAGCCTTATGTTAACCCCGGCAAGTGGGGTTTAAAAGATGCAGATTGACTTGTGATTACAACCCCAATATAATCAGTATATTAGAGCGATTTTCGGGATTTCAATGATTTTCGCAACCCCAAACAGGAGTTATATATGACCGAGAAATACAAGATATATCTTTCCGAAGACACGAAAATGAGGCTTATCAACGATGCCGAACTCTTCGAGTTCTTCAGAAACGACGGCAGCGTCAACCTCAATGGTTTTCTGAAAGAGCTGATTGTCAATTATTTCGAGCAATACAGAAAAGACAACGACGAGCTCTTAAATAACATGCTCGAAGAATTAACATCGGTAAAATCACTCAAGTCCAAAGAGGCTTCAGTTCTGGCTGAGAAGATAATAACAACATACATCAATAACAGGGAGAACGCTTCCGGCAAGAGCTCTGTGATCACGCTCACCGTGAGCGGGGAATCTTACAACATAGTACAGATAATCGAGAACAATCTCCTTAAAGACAATTCGCTTTCAGGATACATCAAGGACATGTTCCTGTCTTACCTCTCGATCCCCAGGAACAAGCGCGAAGAGATAATCTTCAGGCAGACTTATGAAGCGATCAACAAAGCGATTGCTGAAAACAAAGTGCTGTCATTTACTTCGACCAATTCTTCAAAGCAGGGAACCGTCTATGCCGAACCGTACCTGATAGCGACATCCAAAGAAGAGCAGTTCAGCTACCTTCTCTGCCACGGCCACAAATACGATCTTGATCACACATTCAGGATCTCAAGACTTCGAAATGTATTCATAACATCAGACGTATTCGTAAGGAGCAAAAAGACGGAAGAGCGGCTCACACAGGTCGGGATACGTCATCCCCACTCTGCCTCTTCCGACATTCACGCAGTCATACAGATGACCGAACGCGGCAAGCAGATGTATAAGATGATCGTCAAGAACAGGCCTGCCGTAACTGAGATCAAAGGCGACAGATACCATTTCGACTGGCCTCAGCAGCAGCTTGAAGATTACTTCAGAAGATTCGGCAAAGAAGCGATCGCACTCCGTCCGAAGTCACTCAGGACCAAGCTTCAGAAATACTTTTCCGATGCAGCTGAAGCGTATTCGGACAAGACCTCACACTAAGGTCTGTTTCTTTCCTCGTGATTAATTCGCTTTTGCGGCCAGCTTTCTCCTGTCAATATCCGTTATTGGGACAACCGTTCTTTTTTATAAAGTATTTCTCCTCCTTACCTGATACATTATCAGCACTATTTCGAAAAGGAGGATTCAAGCGTATGTACCGCAAAAAGATTAGCAAAAAAGATCTTGAGAGATTGCAACGCCTTCGTCTTATGGATGATGATTTTATGACGATTTGCTTTGATAACTACATTGAAGGCGCTGAACTTCTCCTTAAGATCATTCTGGACAGAGACGATCTCAAAGTATCAGAGGTCAAAACGCAAAAAGAACTTAAGAACATTCAGGGAAGGTCAGTCCGGCTTGACATTCACGCAACTGACAAACAGGGAAACAAGTACGACATCGAGATCCAGAGAGCCGACAAAGGCGCCAATAAGGAAAGAGCAAGATATCATTCGGCCTTGCTGGATTCCAGCATGCTAAAACCAAATGACGACTTTTCCGGTCTTCGCGAAAATTATGTGATCTTCATCACAGAGAACGATGTACTCGGCATGAATGAACCCATTTACCATATCGAACGTACAGTGTTGGAACACAATGTGCAATTCAATGACGGAGAGCATATAATATACGTAAACGGATCGATACGAACAGACGATTCTGCTTTGGGCAAACTGATGAGCGATTTCTACTGCACCAAAGCAGACGGCATGTACTACAAAGAATTGTCTGACAAAGTCAGACACTACAAGGAATCTGAGGAAGGAGTTAAGGCTATGTGTGATGTATGGGAAGAAGTAAAAAACGAAGGCAAGATTGAAGGCAAATTGGAAGCCAGCATTGAAAATGCTAAAACAATGTTAAGACTTGGTAAGCTATCTTTAGAAGAGATTGCTGTATATTCAGGTCTCTCAATAGAAAAAGTCAGAGAGCTCGCAGGCAACAAATCAGCTTAACATCTAATCTTCTAATGTGTAATGTTTAACAAACTGGAGCGGCTCTTCGATCAGAAGTGCCGCTTTTTAAATAACTCTAAATGAAAAAGAAATAGAAGATTCATCGTATTTTAAATGGAATTGAACCATCGCAACCTGCCAGAGTTTTTATACAGATCAGCCTTTAAGCCGTCAAGGCTGCCTTAAGGCACATTCTGACGAATGCTGACGGCCTTGACTGCAACCGGCTGATCTGTTTTGGGTGTTCAGGCAGGTTGCGATTAGTGTCGATAGTTGTAAAGACCGGCACCGACAACAGCTGACAAAAATACCCCGGATTTGTATCAACGTTTCAGGCAAGCACCCGCAAAGTTTGTGTGAGAATGTCTAAACCTTGCCGGATTTAGGAGAAATACCTCTGAAAAACCGACAAAAAACCTGCAAGAAATTAGACGTCCGGGATAACAGTATTTAAGGCAATTGTTTTTATTGAATTCCCACATATTGTTTTGCGCAAAAGTATTGCTGGCCTTTACTGATATATTCATAATATGTATGGGTTTTTGTATTAGGGATATAATATACGTAAACGGATCGATACGAACAGACGATTCTGCTTTGGGCAAACTTATGAGCGATTTTTACTGCACCAAAGCAGACGCATGTACTACAAAGAATTGTCTGACAAAGTCAGACACTACAAGGAATCTGAGGAAGGAGTCAAGACTATGTGTGATATATGGGAAGAAGTAAAAAATGAAGGCAAATTGGAAGCCAGCATTGAGACTGCTAAAACGATGTTAAGACTTAGTAAGCTATCTTTAGAAGAGATTGCTGTATGTTCAGGTCTCTCAATAGAAAAGGTCAGAGAACTCGCAGGCAACAAGTCAGCTTAATTACAATAACAACCTCAGCATTTGAGCGGCTCTCGCAAGAGAGCCGTTTTGTTTTGTTATTACGCCGTGCATATTCTGCAAATGATGTAGATAGCAAAGAGGTATTTTTCATTTGTGCAACAGACGTTCGGAAATCTGTTGCTTAAGCCACATTTACGCTGTGAATTACTGATTGTTTGCACCCCTTAAGGCGGTGATAATGAAGCCATCAAACAAAAACACAGTCTCATCAAAGGAGGACACAACAATGACAACTATGACTAACTACAGAACACTGGAAATGGAAGAGCTCGAGATCGTATCAGGCGGTACAGTTACAGAATTAGACGAACTTATCTCAGCAATCGAAGGCAACGGCTTCTTTGGAGACATCTGCGGAAAGCTCGGTGGACACCTCCCCTGCGCAAACGGTTTAGTAGCTGCACTGATCAAAGAAGTCCTCGAAGACAGCCTCGGAATCAGGGCAAATATAAGCCTCGGCTTCGGAGGAACAGGACTTGGTTCAGACCCCAACACTTATCTTGATATTAGAACAGGCAAAAGCCTCACACACGCTGAAGTTATCAGCAGAATCCGTAGTTGCGGAATCTAAACAGACAATTTTCTCATAATTATCCCCTCATATCCCGTAAAAAGGCGTCAGGAATTTTTCTTCCGGGCGCCTTTTATCTTGATCTTATTTTGTTCAGAGCAACTCCCTCGTCTCATCAAGGATCTCAGCTTCCGTATTCGATTCCACAAAAGCAGATATCTCATCCATCAGGCTGTCAGCCATTGCATTGTGCGGCACGATGGACGCCACGCCGATGACTATGATCTGGTGCGTATCCTGCTCGTCGATCTCAGCTGCTGATACGTGAAACTTATTGTGTAACTTTGTTACAAGACTCTTTACGATCATGCGCTTCTCTTTAAGGCTGTGCACCCAGGGGGCATGGAGCCGGAATGTCATTGTTGCTATTTTCATAGTCTGATTATACTCCTCACCGTCCATTCGATCTCAAAATTATCTCCCGTTCCCCTTTCATCGAGCACATTTCGTATTCATAGATGGCCTTCCAGACTTCTTTCAGTTTTTCACGGTTCTCCACAGTCTCGCCGTAACCAAAGTGCACGTGCTCACGGTCAACGCAAAAAGAGAACCTCGACCATTCATCAATGGGCATATACGGCTCATAGTCACCTCCGCTCTCTTTAACCGCTTCCAGACAAGCCACCCTGTATTCCTGCCTGAACCCCGAATATGAAGCAATATGAAGCACACGCGTGATGATCCGGTAGATGATCTCTTTCGTAAACTCGTTGTCAGCCACGCGAAAGCCCAGGATTTCCTGAAATGGAACCGCCTCAAAGGCATGGTTTTTACAAGTCTCCGGATCATCAAGAAGTTCTTCCAAAAACAGGAGCCTTATCTGCCAGCTCTCGAAATAGTCATCTTCAAACTTTTTGAAAGCATAGATCACGCCGGTCTTCCCGCCGGGGATCTCTTTGATCTCCAGATCCTTGAGGCACCTTATATAGTCGTAAAGCTCTTTTCTTCTCGCCTGCGCATAATCGTAGACAGACAGATCTCTGACACTCTCATCATAATCAATATGCCTGTCATCTTCACAGGTTGGACTGTTAAAGTAATAGAGATCAAACAGCTTATCGCCAAACTCCTCGAAAAGGGTATCGACCAACCGCGTAGTATTCAGTTCAGAAAGATATTCTTTAACCGTTTTCATCTCCGCGGTTCCTCATCTCATTAAGCCTGCCCTTGTAGAAAAGGAGCTGCCTTCCTTCTTCCTCCGTAATGAAGCCGAGCCTTTCTGCAGCCTTCACGCAGAGCTGCTTTTCATATTCGTCAACGTTATCGTCCGTCAGGATGAGACCGAGCATGGCGATCTTGACCACCGTGGGTTCATCGACGTAACTGCCGTCGGGTACTTTTGCCGTGTGATGCATTAAAGTGATCTTAGCGCTTTCCATGGGGCACCTCCTTTATCTTCCAGTATCTGCTTTTGTTTTCACACAAAGTTTACCCGCACCCATGTACCAAATTCACACCATCTAAATAATTAATATGTACAATGAAGATATCCTTAACAGAAAGCGGGGAATGAAGCCATGCCTACCAGCAAAAAGAAAATGATTCCTTCCATGATCCTGGATATCTTGAGAAGACGTACAGATGAGAACCATACTCTGGATCAGAAAGACATTTTGGATGAGCTTAATAAATCATTTGATCCGCCGCTGGACCGCAAGACCGTCCGCCGCAATATCGAGTATCTTTTAGAGATCGGCTGTCCTATCGCTTATACGGAAACTCACCGCAGTAACGGCAACGATGTCTGGACAGATTTCTACCTGGCAAGAGAATTTACTGAAGCTGAACTCCGGCTTCTCATAGATGGTCTTCTATTTTCGAACCATGTTCCATACAAACGCTGTCAGGAACTCATCGAGAAGCTTGAAGGTCTTTCGAGTGAGCACTTCAAGTCTTATGTAAAACACATCAAGACTCTTCCGGATACAGAGATATACAACAAGCAGCTCTTTTACACGATCCAGATATTGGATGAGGCCATTTCAAATGAGCGGCAGGTGTCTTTCCACTATGTCAATTACGGTACTGATAAAAAGAATCACCCCAAGCTCGGAGAAGACGGCAAGCCCAAAGATTACATCATCAACCCTTATCAGATGGTTGCAAAAGATGGTAAGTATTATCTCATCTGCAACAATGATGATTACAACATTCTTTCCAATTACCGCATTGATCGCATAGCTGATATCAAGATCCTCGAAGATAAGAAACGCAAGCCGTTCTCAAAGCTTAAAGATGCCAACGGTGACCGCTTCAATCTCGGTGAATACATGAAGACACACATTAAGATGTACGCTTCCGGTGACTGTCATGTCAGATTTAAGATCACTCCGGTAATGGTTTCAGACATTATCGATGTCTTCGGGAAAGATGTCAGATTTGAAGAAGAGACAGACAAATACGTAATTGTCTCAACAAGAGTAACAGAAAGCGCAATGATCCAGTTCGCCAAATCTTATTCTCCGGATGTTGTGATCCTGGAACCTCAAAGGCTCGTTGATGAGATGAAGGATTGGGCAAAGAAAGTTAAGAAAGCGTATGGAGGCTGACAATGGAACTGAAACTTGAAGAAAAGTGGATGCTGATAGTAGAAGATTTGACTGAGGAAGAAGATATTCCCGATCTGGAAGAATTTAAGCATCTCATTTTTGATACATTTCAATACCTGGAATCAGTCCATAGCGAAAATGTAAACTACCAGAAAGATTTGTTGCTGCTCTATAAGTACATAATACAGACGAATTCCTATCTAAACTTAAAGAGTTTGGAAGGTGTTCCTCTTTCAGTCACTGAATCATTCATAGACTGCCTTGAGGGACTGTGCCTTGTGTTCGAAAAAGGTTTCGACTACGGATATTTAGAGCATTCTCTTCCTCTTGGCTTCCAGAGGCAAATACCTGCGGGATGTTCAGACCCTGAAGCTGATATGTCTTCTTATGAATCTTTTCTGAAAGCATTTGATAATAACGTTGAGTATCTCAAAACCATAGGTTATGAAGATGAAGAATAGTATGTATTTTGAAATAACTGATGCAGATGTTATTGCTGCCACTAAAAGATTTAGAAACAAATTAAATGAGGATGGCAAGTCAAAGAGAGGTCCGTTTTTTAACGGGACTCAGGCATGGTCATTTGACAAGAATGACATAGAACTGTTTAAGAATGCTGTTTGGCAGGGCTACCTGGATGCCAGCAGAACTTTTCACGGCATAAAAGGTACAGACAAAAACAAAGGCGCTTTCCTTAAACTGGCAAAATCGATCCAGGCATATTTCAATGATGATAAACCTTTCGACCATAATAGATGGTGCAAAACTTTTATAGCAGATATTAGAAAATTCAATCATCATGAAGCACGATATGGTCAGGCACAGAAGGTAATTAATATGGCATTCAAATATCTGTTTTGCTGTGACAACATTGATGAACAAAGCAGAATTAAGTTTGATTCCTGCCATATGCCGCTCGATCAGTATACATTAGCCTGGTACTTCCTGCAGGGCAGAAACTTGTTTTTGGAATGGAGTTATCTGAGCCAGAAACAATATGAGACCATTTCAACCGACATCAGAAACATTCTTGGAAATGATACATTAAGAGCTGAACTGGTTATCTGGGAAGTAATGAAGCCAAAGATCGTTAATCTAAAGTCCAAATTAGCAGTTTAACTAATCGGGATCTATGCACCTTTTTTGACCCATCTCCATCACTACAATATGAGTATCCAAAGATTAACTGTCTATGATTGGAGGAATAAATATGTGTGAAAACAGAATAATTAATGACTTCTCGGGTGATTATCGGTTCCTGTCCAATTTCTATCAGTGTCCTTTTGAGTATAAGGGTCTTACTTATCCCAATGCCGAAGCTGCATTCCAGGCCCAGAAGTGCGCCACTGAAGAAGAAAAGATTAAATATACTACTACGAAGAACCCCGTTGTAGCCAAGCGTATGGGTAAAAAGGAACCCGGGTTCCCCACTAATTGGGATGAGATCTGCTATGGCATCATGAAAGATATCCTTACCGCCAAGTTCACCGTTCCCGAATTAAGAGAAAAGTTAAAGGCAACAGGTGATGCAACCCTGATTGAAGGAAATCACTGGCATGATAACCGATGGGGCAAATGTACCTGTGACAGATGTCAGAGCAAGGAAGGACAGAACTGGCTCGGCAAGATTCTTATGGAGATAAGAGATTCAATCTCATAAGCTAATCAATTATCTGCCAGCGTTCGTATTTGCCTGAACTGCCGTATCTTGTAGCTCTCATATAGCACTGCCAGTTAAGCTCAACCAAACGTTTAACATACCAATTCGGCGCAAACAGGCCAAACTCCTTACATATAACCTGATAGACAAGCTTATTGGGAACATAATACGGGTTTTCCCATACAGGCTTATCGCTTCTTCCTGACATACGGAGCACCGCTGCAGCTACAGCAGGCGACCTGGATCCGCCTTTGGAACAACACACATAAAGATCCGTGACCTCTTCAGGAAGATTTCTTAGGAATCTTATGATCAGTCTTGCATGAGCCCCTCTTATGGCCATAGAATGTTCCTTGTCCTCCACATCCGCAAAAGGAACAATACACCGCTGCCTTTCAGGAAACATGTTCAAATATTTGTTGTCCCTTTCAGTACACGCGATTATTGCGCATCGGCTCATCGGGATATCTATAGCTTCTGGACCTATTGCAGGTATGGCAAGTATATGGATTATGTACTTCCTGATCCTATGTTGACGCATAGTTAAACCAGCCACTTTCCTTCTATCAGCAGCTTATACAAATCATTGTAAGAAGCCGATATGACAGAGCTCACGGCTTCCTGTTTTTTCTGCAGTGCTTTCGGGCTCATACCGGCAATGCGGATTTTCATGCCGAGCGTTGCATTGTTACTGTCGATTATGTCCATATCAAACCATTCGTCATCAACCACTTTGAAATCCATACACTTCACTTCAATATCATATTTGATCAGGCTGTAATTGACCTCTGATATAACATTAAATACGAAGTCGAGGAGCATTTCCTGAGATATATAATTAGTTTTTTCCAAATCCTTCTTTCCGTTATTCTTCTGCCGTCGGAAAACCGGCAAGTTTGAGTCCTTCTTTCGTATACAGGACCGGAACGGTCCTTTTGAGATGTTCTTCCATCATGATATGGTGATATCCTGCAAGGAGGAGATCCAGTTCATCATTGAATTCTCCTTTAAGCCAGCTGCTTATGGGCTTAAGAACACGGTTATAGCCTTCAAGTTCATCTCGGTAGTATTCGGCATCCATATAGCTGTCCCACACTTCACGGTAAGCACCACGATATCCGCTGACCCATTCGGTATCGGCAGCATAGCCCCAGATGTTCATATCCGAAGTATCTCCGTATTCCATGCGTTTCTTTATGTATTCTTCTTCATCCCATCCGTTTGGAACGATAATATCGTCTATTACAACAGGTTCACGGTCTTCAGGATGGTACCTGCTTCTTAAATACACGATATCGCCGCGCTTAAACGGAACCGGGAAGCTAAACCACAGCTCGTCAAAAAAAGTATCCAGATAGAACCAGCGCTCGTTTTCTTCTTTTTCATAAGCTGCGGATACATCCAGTATCTGCCCTGCTATATCGATCTCTATACTGCCGTGAATGATCCTGTCGTCCGGTTCATCAGGCTTTCTTCTGCTGATTTCATAAAACGCCGCATCCTCGGCATCTTCATTATCAAAGATATACTTCAGGCACTTATCCCAGCTTAAAAAGAAGCCTTCATAATCTGAGACTGCGCCGCCACGCTTTACAGAATGGCTATATCTTCTGAATTTATAGAAATAACCGCCGGAGTTGTCTTTGAAATCCCGTATAAAGGTATTTTCCATATTCATATATTCTTTGAGCAGCTTATGTATTGAATCATCATTAAAGTTACTCCCCCATCTTCCGCAGTCTTTAACTTCCTTATCAGGCATATTATCGATTATCCACTGCCAGGCCTCATGCTTCTGTTTCAGAGTTTTGTAGTGACACTGTGAAACAAGCCATGCCGCTTCAAGGGCGTTGTATTCATAGCCGATATCTCTGTGGTACTTCTTTATATCTCTTGAATTAATAAAACCTGAAATATCCATTGTCTGCCTCCTTTTCGTTCAGTTTAAAACGAGGCATGGGTTATTTTAGGTGCATTTATACTTCGGTTGACTGACACACTATTTTGAGAGTATCAGTTAACAAAAAGACTGTTTATATATTCTAATTGTTCTTCACTCAAGATTTCCAAATTAACTGCGTCATCTCTCATCCGGCCATTTTCAAAAGTAGCTTGTGCACATTTTGTAATAGGGGCAAAATTATTGCCGGATATCTCGTGAAAAAGCATATCATGAACTTTATTCTTACCTATAATAATTCCAGAAATACTATTAATGATAACAGTGTGCGTTTTCAGATACATTTTAAATTCTGGAAGGTAATAGGTATCGTCATAGCCCGTGATTGGCTTATCGGCAAGAATGACAACAACTCGTGTATATTTAACATTATTATTTTCTGTTTTTATATTATTATTCGCTATACTCATCATATCTACTTTCCAGACACAGGTCATTCATATTATTCATAATCAATCACAAACACTTTAAATCCCTGCTTAGTTGCCTTTTTGACTGTATCGTTTGTTCCCTTTGTTCTCGGACTGCGAAAAGCTACGACAACCGGCATTTCAACTTCAGACGCATACTTAACCATCTCAGAGTTGCGAATTGGACCTGCTGCTTTTCCGAACTTCTTCCACTGTGCAGGAAACACCTTGCAAGGCAGACCGTGGTTTTTCGCATAAAGTTCACCAAGCTGGTCTGCACCCTCACAATGGCCACTTACGATCTCAATCACATCGCGCCAAGGTGCAATCTTGGACATAACCTCATTCATCGTTGATTCCAGCCGGTCATAATCTTTAAAATGCCTTCCGCCACATATTATTATCCGAGCTTTTCGCTCACGTGCCGGGCCCTCATATAGGCCTGAATGCAGAAGATTGATCAGATGAATAAAGAAATGCGCCACATTCCATTCGAGATAAAGCTCGAAACATTCTTCGTCTTCGTGCTTTTCAATATCGAACAAACCGTATTCCTCATGCATCATCTTATGGATTTCCGCCGGGTATCTGTACCTGTCTTCATTGACCAATATGTGTGCAATAAAGTGCTTTGCATCTCCCTGATTGCTTATCCTCTCCACGGTTTCCTTGAACAGCCTGTCAAGTTTGTCACAATCCTCAACCTCAGGTATAAATCTGTATTTCACGATGTTTTCATCATCCAGATAGTAACCCCAGTCTTCAGGGTTCAGCATATCCTTTCTGCAGATGTCCGTATTCAGCCTTATAAAATCAGCAATCTCGCCAGCCAATTCTATACAGTAATCGAAACAAAAAACCGGTTTCGAAGTATTTAAGATAGGATCAAAATACATACGCGTTACTTTGTTCAAAGAAATAATCTTTACATTCTCTTTCATTTGAAATCACTTCCTTTATCAATCACGTCAGCTGACTGAAGCAATAATCTTAGAAGTCGTCCAGGTAACTAACATCCACAAAAGAATCCAGATTCTATTCAATCCATACCAAAAAAAGCAAAGTAACTGTCTATATACTCTTCGAACTCTTCCATATCAGCGAAGACATCTGAGTTGCAGTGAATGCAGTCGATCATGTATTTCGATCCGCTGATCTCATTTTGAGTCATCTTTTTCATCGGAAGCTTTTTCGCTTTGCGTGGGGAAGTTGTTCCGGGTAAGACAAACGCTGATATCCTTGCATTTACTATGTTCACAGGATCCTCATCCCAGCATGTATTACTGTGAAATCTCGTTGCAAAATATGCTGCCTGAACACCTTCACTCTGTGCCTCGTATTCTACCGAGTAGAACATATCATCACCATAATCTTCCTTGCTGCTTTTAAGAAGCATATTTACTATCCGTTTCCTGATATCAAATTCGCGGACATCCTCGTTGTAAAGGCCGTATTCCGGATATGCACCATCCTCCTCTACACGGCTGAGATATACTCTGATGTCACAGAATTCTTCACGACGGAAAAACTTCGATTCACTGTCTTTCCATAGCAGTATCATTCTCGAAAGAAAATTCTCTGCCTTAAAACTCTCGAAATTACCGTAATGCATATAGTTAGTGATCAGAACTAACTCCTGATCTTTAAGAAACGAGAGCAGTTCATCGACTGAAGGATTAGTTATTGAGATTGTATGTTCTTTAATTCTCTCAATTCTTTTCTTGAAATATCCACTCAATTCTTCATCTGTTCCTCGTTTCTCATATATGCTCAGATAATACTCGCAATCCGAATACAAAGTTTTGCTGCCATCTTTTCTAATTGCAAAAGATCTGAATGACCAATCATTCAAACGTCCAACGAAAACACTTGAAGAACAAGGACTTGTTATTCTTTCCGGTTTTTTTGCAGGCATCTTTATCAGACAGAAAAGCCTGTCTTTAAGCATCTTGCGTATAGCTTCATCCCGATTTCCTTTCAGGATTATTTCCATATCATTGTCATTTATTATTGCCATAGTCGTTCACCTGTCCAAATAACACTTATAGTGTTCGCTGTAGTCGTATCTGATGATCGGATCTTCAGTCAGATTGAAAGCATTTCTGATCTGCAAAATATAGTCCTCACCAATATTGGGATTCAGGTAGATGATGGGTGACCCATTCTTTTTATATTCAACTCGACCGCGGGGATAATAATCGAAAGGTTTTCTGCATCCTACAGGCTTTACAGCAGTCCACAAAACCCTGTGGTTGTAATTGTCTCCTGATTTGGAAACACCATATATCGATCCTTCTTCGTAAGGAAACACCTTCAGTTCGCCCTCAACTATCCAGAAAACACCTCTCATTTTTCTTAAACAGTTCAAATTCACCATCGTTATGCTGCGGCACCATGATCAGGAACATGCTTCTCCCTAACCGGCGCGATGTCCTTGTATGAAAGTGTCTTCTTCTCGATAAGCAAATCAATGATCTCTTCAAGAAAAGCGCGATTCTTACCTAAAAGCTGCTTTGTCTTGAAATATAAGCGTGATAATTCAGCGCCATTGATGGTATCCAGATGGTCGTAGATCAACTGGGATGTTTCCGGGCCATGACACCAGGATTGGAAGTCAAAAGCCGAAATATTGTCCCAAAGCTTTGCCATCTGGCTATGCGCAGCGTGAAGATCCGCATTGGCTCCCATATCGATCTCATTAAGAATCAGTTCTGTTGCAGCCTTTCCCGCAAGATCGATCATAATCTCAATCTCATTATTATCGAAATCCTCATTGCGTTTTTCATCCCTGATCATACGCACTAATCCCTTAATTCCGCGAGAACAGGTTTCTATGGAAGCAAAAGAGACCTCGCCTGGAAAGAAGAGCTCTGTTATGACAGTGTGACCCGCCTCATGTACTGCAAGTCTTCGGGTGCTTACGGGATTGTTTTCCGCTATTTCAGATCCATTGAAGATCTTACGGATAACGGCTTTCTTAATGTCATCCTGACTGATGCACTTCCTGTTATCATATCCCGCATAAGTTCCAGCTTCATTGATTACCGTCTCGAGATCCGCACACGAATGACCCTCACTGAATCTGGCGATCTCCTCAACATCAATATCCTTCCCGACCTTCTTTTTCTTAAGATAGAATTCAATGATTTTCTTAGCATCTTCATAGTTAGGAAAATCCATGAAGAAAAGCTTATCAATGCGTCCGGATCTCACCAAAGAATCCGGAAGCTTACGGTAGTTATTGCAGGTGGCAAGAACGATCACATCAACATCCTTGTAATCATCAATGCATGCTTGTACCGTTACATACTCTTCTGCGTCCCTGTGCATATTGTCTTCATTCGCAAACTTGTCAAGATCATCCAAAAGAACGATCGATGGAGCTTCTTCCGCAGCCTTATCGAAGGTCTCACGGATAAAGTCAATAAAATCTCCGTCTGGTTTATCTTTCCTTATGATAAAGTTTTTTAAACCTGTTTCTTTGATAAAGCACTTAGCCATAAGTGTCTTTCCTATTCCGGGCTCACCACTTAAAAGTATTCCCTTAGGAAATGTAACGCCGAGTTTCTTATACTTCTCAGGATTCTTAATGATGTCAATGATCCTGTAAAGCTCTGCCTTAATGCTTTCATAACCGATAACTCTATCCAATTCTCTCATGCTTATTTACCTCGTTTCTTTTAGCTTCTGCCCTGATTATAGGAGGTGGTATGTTCGCAAATTGTCCCATCAGTTTTAAGGACATTTTCATGTAAGAAACTAGTTATGAATCAGAATTCCGCAGATAAGTCCGTTTATTTCCATGCTGTCTATGTGAAAATATTCCTGGGTGTTACCTACACGACATAGGCGGTTACCTCTAGTCTCCTTTGGAAAAAGGTCGAGGAGGTGGTGCTGATGAGCGATTATGAAATTCTGATAGTGGTCCTGACCATTATTGCAATAGTAGTAACTTTGATCATTGAGTACATAAAAAAATGACCGCCCCGGCCAAGGTTGCGGTCATCTATTGATCAAACACTGAGGTAACCGTCTGGTAGGTAACACCTCTTATGTATTCATTATACTCCGGCCAAACTAATTGACAAGATTGCAAAGTTCTTTTTATTCTTTGCGCTTAAACTTCTCGCCTTCATAAACCCTTATAGGATTCCCCCTCACTATCTCCGTATGCTTCTGCCATGCATTATTCAAAGCATCAGCATTTTTGTCTTCCTGCTTTGCTGCGAGGATGCTCTGAAGACGCTTTATTGCGCGGTTTTTGTTCTGTACCTGGCTTCTTTCCTCAGTGCATGTGACAACGATGCCTGTAGGCTTATGTACGATCCTCACACCAGTCTCCACTTTATTGACATGCTGGCCGCCTTTGCCGCCGCAGTGCATGGTCGTGATCTCACAGTCGGACAGATCAAGTTCACCGACAACATCAGCTTCCTTGATCACATGAAGATCCATGTACCAGTTCTTTCTCTGATGACCCGGTCTTATGGTGCTTTTCCACACCCACAAGACCGTGCCTTCAAGAGAAGAAATATCTTCAGAAAACTCCATTACGCAAGACTTGTAGCCGTTGCCGGAATAGTCAGCATTGATTGAAACAATCCTTGATCCGGCAAACTCTTTAAGCAAAGACTTGGCAAGTTTTTCTACTCCGACAGAGCACTCTACAGGGCCCTGTCCTGAACTAATCTGTAATAACATTCTTACCTCTCTTTATATCTCTTTCATCTCCTGACATGCATTGTCTAACAGTCGCATAGCGCAAATCAGATGCGGACACTCTTTTGACCCAATCGCAATAGACCTGTATATGCTCTCCGTCTCTTCATTAGATAAGTTTTTTAACTCCGGCGGCTGCTCTAAATTCTCATTCGTTACAGCTACAATAAATGTAAACTCCCAAAGCTTTTCACCTGAATTTGTTACAGGTACAAACGGAATATACTTAACCAATCTGCTCTCTGAAACCGACCATCTGTCATCTGTTAATTCAAACCCATTACTGGTAACAACAGACAATAGGCTCATCGAATAATCGCACATAAGACTTGGGTGCTGTTTTGCTAAATGTTTTAATTTATCAGAAACATCAATTACACGCATAAGATATGCTTGAGATATCTTGTGTTTAACTCCGTTCTTTAGAATTGTCACTTCTACCCTTGGCCCGTGATAATCATCGCTATACATGCTTACCTCTCTTTTCCTGCCTTGAAGTTATATACCGGCTTTGCGATTTCCTTAACTTCAACGCTGTCAGAAATGACATCCTTAATCTCATCGATTCCACGATAAGCTACCGGTGCTTCATCGAGCGTTCCTGCGCTTATAGAAGATGAATAGATGCCCTTCATGTCGTTCTTAAATGCCGATACCGTGTAGTGGTTCTTAACTTCATCACGGCGCATAACGCGGCCCGACCCGTGCGGGGCAGAATAGTTCCACTCAGGATTGCCTTTGCCAACTCCAAGGATCACTCCGTCACGCATGTTGATGGGAATTATAACCTTCTCTCCTTCAAGCGCTGATGCAGCACCCTTGCGCAAAATACGGGTACCATCAGGAAGTACACCGATGTAGTTGTGAATCGATTCATAACGCTCGATCTCCTTCCACTTCATGCCCTTCACGATCTCGTGCAAGATGATCTCCCTGTTAAGTGATGCATATGAAGTTGCAATCTCCACATCGTGCAGATAATCGTCCATCAGCGTGCCTTCAACGTAAGCCATCTCATACGGAACATCTCTGCCCATGTTGGCTAGCCTTCTGCGGGCTGCTTCAGTGTAGTAATCAGCAACGTCGTAACCCAAATGCCTGCTGCCAGTGTGAATGATTATGTAGTATCCGTCAAAGCCTTTATCAACTTCGATAAAGTGGTTGCCGCCGCCCAAAGTTCCAAGACTCTTTAGTGCCTTATCACTGTTTATCGCACGCAGGCATCTCAGTTCAGAGATCACCTCAAACAGCGCCTTGTTGTGAGGCTTCTTTCTGATGTTGAAACCTGACGGCACATTCTCATTTATCACCCTGTCGAGCTTCGGATATTCAAACCGTCCTTCGACCTTAGCGACGAGCATGCCGCATCCGATATCAACACCCATGAGCTGCGGGATTATCTTGTCGGTAACGGTCATGGTAAGGCCGATCGGTCCCACCTTGCCGGGATGACAGTCCGGCATCAGGCATACTTTTGAATTAACAGATACCTGGTTATCAAGTATCATTTGGATCTGCGATCTGGCATAGTCTTCGACATTCGTAGCAAAGACAGAAGCCGACGCAAATCGACCTGTAATAGTGTCCATAAAAATCTTCCTTTCGTTATGAAAGGGCAATTATGGGATAACTTCAATTGGGATTATTAAGCAACCTCAGAAAGAAGGTCCCATGTACCCTTATTAATTAATGTTTTTGTAGTTGTTAGATCTTGTCTTCGCAGCTTCATTGCAAGGACCTCCTCTCGTAGAAATATGCCGCTGATTATAGTGGACATCTTTTGGAAATGCAATACCAAAATCTGATCACCAGTTGAGTTCATCGAAAATGTAAGCAAGATCAGCAAACGCCTTCTTGATCAGTTCTTTTTCTTTCTTCCTATATGCCTGCCAATCGTCAACGTTTTCTCCACATACAAGTTTTGCCAGTTCATCAAATTCATCAGCAGTATTGTTTACCAGGTCATGCCACTTCTTGGAATACATGGCTGTTTCTTCATCTGTCATATTCTGCATCTTGGAATAATCACCTTCGAAAACAGTATTCCCGATAGCCGGCGTATTCTTAATGAAGAACCTCAGATAATCCCTGATGATCACAGCCAGATAAAGATCGGTCATCCAATGGACATTCCAGGAGATATTCACGATTTCAAAATCGGTATAAGAGCCCTTCTTATGCTGCTTAACCTTCCCAAGCTTAAGATGACGGAGCTTATAGTCGTGAACAGCATCCTTAATTCTCCAAAAAGGGTGCTTAATATTCCAACGGACATCACTCAATAATGTGTTTCTCATAATCATCACCTGCTTCTTAAATCGCTCAAACCATGTTTCTTAAGCTCATTTTAAGAAGGATGATGCACTAAAATTGTCCCATATACACGATTACAATCAAGCTAACAAATCAGCCCTTTACATGAAGCGTATGGAAATTGATCCATGCGCTTCTGTCATTAAGAACATTAAACGCAGCCTTTTCCTGAATCAGTTTATATATCGCAACAGCACGTGCCTGGCAGTTAATTGACTTGCCCGGATTGAATTCAATATCCGTGAACCAGTTATATTCATTGATATCAAGTTCACAGCCGAAATTCTCGATCACAGCCAGAACATAGATGTAATCGTAGAATGCCGTCCTAGGTTCAAGCGGCCAATCCTCACCGTTTCTTACAAACGCTAACAGCCTGCCTGATGTCTTATGACGTTCATCCCTCTTTGCATCCTTAGGAGCTACATTCAACAGATCCAAATATGGACCACCATTCTCATATCGTTTAGAAGCCTGAAATACATTTTCTATGAACACACCATTAGTCTGCATATTGAAAGCGCTGAGCTGGTTTCCCAACTCAACTTCACCTTTAGATGAGATTTCCAGAGCAGTCTGGCCGGTAGCATCTGCAATCGACTGATGAAGCGCATTGATATTCTTCCTCTTCTGACTTACGGCAAACCCGCCATTCCAGGCAAAGTCAAACTCCTTGCATATAACGTTCCCATTCTCAATTGTCCACGCAGGTCTTTTAGCCATGATGCACCTCCACCCATTCCAACAGATCCTTCTCATCTTTCTCACTTGCGGCAACGCCCATAATAATGTCCGCAAACTCAGCGTTCGTTGCCTTTACCTTGTATCCGTTAAGCTCAAGCAAGGTAAGCAAAACCAGTGCTCCGATGCGCTTATTTCCGTCTCTGAATGCGTGATTTTTGATGAGTCCGAAAGCAAGCCTTACGATCTTTTCCTTCGTGTCAGGTATCAGTTCTTCCCCTCCGAAAGTCTGAAATGGTGCCTGAAGCGCAGAATCCAACATTCCGTCATTAAGCACGCCGACATCTCCGCCATAACGTTCATATATGGCTTCGTGAAGCTTTATAATCTGATCTCTGTTTAATCCAATCATTTTGCAAGCTCCTCAAATGCTTCATTAAATTCATCCATCAACTTTGATGCAACTTCAATAACTTTACTGTCTGAAACAGTTTCAAACTGTTTATATTCCTCATTCATAAGCTGATACCTCCACTCTTTTCCCAAAATACTAAACAATTGCATGGTACATTTCTAGTACATCTTATGTTTTAGACTTATAACATGTATAAAGTAAATACAGAAATCAAAAAATATACGATTCATATACTCGCTGTCACAGCATTTAATCCGAAGCATTTTGAGCTTCCGTTTGATCTGCCTCAAGAAAGAAATGCTGTCATCATATGCACCGGAAGAGAAAACGAGTATCTCAAAAAATACGAGGGAAACAAACTCGATGTAGCTTTCCTTGATGTGGAAGATCCTCGTGTCTTAGGCGGTTTCAGATACGTGCATGCAAGAGCGATAATCAGATTTATCACTTTGCTGCCTGATGAAGTAACGGACCTATATGTCTGCTGTTCGAAAGGTCAATCAAGGAGCGCAGGTGTGGCAGCAGCACTTATCCGTATGTCAGGTAGAGACGATGATATTGTTTGGAACAATCCGTTTTACAATCCCAATTCACTGGTTTATTACAGGCTGTGCAGACAGGCCGGCATCCTTGTAACTCCGTTAGAAGTTCAAACCAAGAAGAGACAAAACGAAAAAGCTTACCTCAATCTACAGGAAGGTAAGCCCACTAAGTACGAACGTTGGCAAATAATAGAGTAATCACCGTCCAAATAGCACTTGGCTGGCCTACCATTTTAGTCGCATCCCTCGAACGTACTCTTACCAAATAAAATAAAGATTCATTAAATCCGAGAAGAACAACATTACTCTCGTCGGTATTTTCCCATCTTTAATACCGAAGTCTTTTTTCAATAGCTCCCTCACCTTATAGAGATCGTTGAAAGAGCCATTATCCGAGATCAAATGGTTAAGGAAATAATCTGTATCCTTCTCATTGCTGATTCTCTCTATTTCCCGGACAATTGTCATAAGATAATCAGCATCCTTGGAATTAACTCCATACACAAATTGATTATCAGCATTAAGGTAGTAATCAAGGACTTTTTCGTAGCACTTTGAATGCTCTCTGATCGCACTTGCAATCCTGGGATTAATCTCAAAAACACAATAAGTTTCCCAATAATGTTCTTTGAACTTAAAAAACCTTACATTGAACTCATCAGTATTACTCATATCATTCAACCACCAATATTTGTTTCATCCAGAGCTGGAGAAGCTTCTCTCCAAATGCTGTATCAGTCATACTATCCATACATTCGCTCTCGGCTACCCAAACTATTGATTCAGGGTGCGCCGGTGCAGGCGAACGACGGATCGTATATTCCCCAAAACCTATATTAGAACTCCATCTGATAATGATTCCTCCAAAACAAGGAACGACTTCATCAATTTTCAAATTAATAGAATTTACATCATGTTTTCTCATATGTCTTTACCTCGTAAATGATTTGTTGCCCACATTATGAACCCGTGTATACGACAAAAATGCGCCATTGTTCAATTGCTTGGATTTTCTGACGTATTAACTGCATCCCACGCTTTCATAACATCTTCGACACTTACACCATCAAGCGATTCATGCCTAAACGCATCCCAGAACGCGCTCGCTTTCTCCTCATCACCATTAAGTTCTTTGCTGAATCTGATCAACAGTTCATCGTTCTTTGTCAGCTCGTCTTCTCTGACATATCGAATTCTGTACAGCGGTGATAATGCCGGTTCATAGGTATGTGTCTCGGCGTCCTTATAGAATCTTTTATGTTTCAAAGCCTCCAGTCTCCATTCATCCGTGTAGGGCATTTTGAAAAGGATCTGCGGCATACAGCAATCGTGCTGGGCATAAGCCTCCGTTACCATGGCATGGAACGACGGACCAAAAGGATAACAATCAATATTAACTATGTCTCCCGGCTTAAACGGAGTCGGCATATTCAGATCAAGAAATCCGCCAAGGAAAGATCTTTCACAATCATTTGAAGAATAATACTTGTGACCGTTCTTCTCTTTTTGCAGATGTAACTCTTCAAACCAACAAACTTCGCCTTTGTAGATATAGTAGTCGTATCTTAAGGTTTCCCATGCTCCGTTATCACGAAGATTCCATACTTCCAATTTGTACCACGTTGCGATCGGATATCCTTCTTCCGGTTCTTCGTCATCATCGTCATCCCAATAATCATTCTCGAATTCTTCTTCAAGCTTAATGTATTCCATAACATCCTTCATAGAATTGAATACACCTAAAGGCTGAGACTTCACGAAAAACACATCTGGATCGTACCACTGGTCGAAAAGACAATATACACGCCTCTCCTCATAAAGATCGTTATATTTCAGATCAAATTCAGCGTTGCGTATTGCTGCACAGCAGTCATCAAAACAGATTCCGAAATCCCCTATCGCATCACAAATCGTCTGCTTAATATGTTCAAAGTCCGCGCCTTCTGACATCAGCTTCGATACATTGGTAAATGATTCATACTTTATGCTGTTTTTCTTACGGAGGCTTACCAGCATATCTGTCTTAGACTTCAAAGATACAGGAGCTTTGCATATGATCTCCGCTATATATGATTCACTGAAAGTGCCATCTGAAGTATTAAAAGCAATCATTTCTTCGCTAAAACCACACTTTCGTAAGATCTCCCTTACATCTTCATCTGTCCATCCATGGCATTCAATGACATAAGGTTTGAGGTCATCAATCTTTTCTATCTCAACACAAGTTCCTGAAGGAATGTGATACAGTCTGCACGTCTTTTTCAAAGCCAAAAGCAACAGCATATTGATAAATACTTCTTCGCTCTCCCCGTCCCAAACAGCGATCATGCGGTCACAGTTTTTCAGCATCTTTACATTTGTAGGCATTGCATATTTGATACGTGCCATTGGATAACGATGTTTCGGCGGAACTAACCGTATAACACTCACGTTCTCATATTGCTTACTCCTGCAACGACCATATACACGATGATCGAAATCAGAATCGCCAAGCAGTATCTCTTCACCGTTTTTCATGATATTTCTAACATCTTCCCAGAATGCCTTGGGAAATTCCCTGTAATGTATTCCGTTTGTTCCACAGATAAATGTGATCATATTCTTTGCATCTTTATTCTGCTTTAGATTCACTTCACCCATTTCTCACCCTCCTTGATAAGAGCTTCTTTCATCGCTTCGTATACCATCTTGTTAATGTCTTCATCTTTGCAATGTGGTGTGTGTTCACCAGGTCCGCAAACGAGGCCATTAATCTTATGTCCGCTAAATAGGCTCATGTTGGATTCGAAGTAATCATTGATCGCTTTTGCGCACGAGTAACTGTAGGTATGTCCATCCCTGCACTGAAACATAAATAGATCATCAGCAAAAACTATGATCCGTTCAAACAAAAATTCCGCAACAAGCTCAGCTTGAGGAAAACCATCTGAATGACCATCTACTCTAATCAGAAGTTCATTATCAGCATTCCCACAAACATCCTTCGGAATCGTATCATCATCGCAAAAATGAATATACGAGTCACCCTCTTCGAAGCAAAGTAAATATTCACTGGCAACCTTCTCCCAATCAGCTCTCGACACATAAAACAGTGCCAGGTCATAAGCCTTTATCAACTTGATCCTGCTGAACAAAAGCGAAAACTTCTCCCAATCAAGATCTCTGTGATAATGCCCGAAATACCAGTGTTTGAATTTCAATCCGTGCTCAGTAATCAGCGAATCAAGAAATTCAGTCAGCTTGTTGCCGGATCTGTCGACAACAGCGGCCATGTTATTGGCCGAAAGTCTGGAAATATCGCTGTTATAGACAGCACTCATATTCTTACCGATATAGCCTTCAGGAGCGCAATGGGTCAGCACGATATCGACTTCGAAATTAACCTTTGCAAGGTTCTTCAAAGCTTCCTCATATTCTTCATCAGACGGCATCTCACGCGCCCACCAGGATTCACCTTCCTTGCGGTATTCCTTATCAGTGGATTCGGCTCCGCCCATGGTAAAGAATGTAGTCCCGAAAATGTTATAGACCTGACCTCTCATTAGATGAATGACACGATCGGATATCTTATGAACCTTTCCGCCGTTCCACTCTTCTACCGGATACTTATCCAACAGATCATGGTTCTCGTGATTGCCGTCAATAAACAAAGTCGTGAAGTTTCTTTTGTTGTAGGTCTTAAGGATGTAATTGTCCTGTTCAGCACCATCCCAGATCCCTCCGAAATCACCAACAATGATCAGGAAATCGTAATAGTCCGACATGTATTTCTGTTCTGGGAAATTGGTAGTATTCAACTTCTCCCAGTCTGTTGTTCCATGAGTGTCACCGGTTATGTAAAACATATCGATCACATACCTCCTGTAATTCACCATACAAACTCATTATAGGAAGTGTGATGCACCAATTTAGGAACATTAAAATACCCGGCAATGATGCCGGGTAAAAAAATTTTCACAAAGAGTATTCAATAAGACTATTTGTTTTTGGGTTGCAAAGCCTCTCCAATAATCATGTAAGCCTGAATTCCTTCATATCATCAAGCCTTAACAACACAGGTTCCCTGCCAAATCCGGCACCCATATCAATATCGATCCAGGTATCAGTCTTGATAATCCTGCCATCATACTCTTCACCAAAAGCAATGGTAGGCGTGTGTCCTAAGATGGTCATTATTTCATCAAAATACCGTTCATCCAGAGCAGGTCTTGCCCAAAGGAATTCATCATCAGCATATTCTGATAACTTCTTGTTCTTGTCGAACTTCTCAATACCCGAATGCACGAGCAGATAGTCCTTGCCTCTCACACTCAAAAGCTCGTACAAAGGGCAGTCACGCAGATAATCCAATATATCCTGCTGCGTATCCTTAGGAAGCTTTTGCATCGCTTTGAGCGTTACCGAACCGCCATCAAGCTGATAACTGGTAAGCATATCGATCTTCTCTGCCGTAAGCACATTTATACTGTCTTCCGTTATCTCGTCGAAAACAAACGAACATGCAAGCAACATCGCTTCGTGATTTCCCAGGATCAACTGAACATTGGTCTGGTACATCAGCCACTGCAATGTCTCAACTCCACCGTCGCCGTTACGGTCAACTACGTCGCCTAAGATATAAAGGAAATCATCCTTGCCAAAACCGGCTTCCTTCAGCAGCTGAAGAAAACGGTTGTGCGGATATCCGTGAAGATCAGAGATTACATAAATCATAATGTTTCATCACCATTACTCAAACTCAATATGTCCGTATGCAATCATCTTAACCGATTTCTTCTCACCTTCAACAGTGCGGTTGTAGTGATAACCGTCATCATCGATTTCAATGTCTCTGAACACATTGTGGTTCACGAGCATTGCCGGACTAATTAAGTCATTGATCGTGCCAATCTGTCTGAATTCCGCTTCCAGACCATCACTCACTTCAGCCCAGCCAATATTGTTGTCAAGTAAATACTTAATGTGTGCAATACCGGCGTTGGATGACTTATCGTACATCTGTTCATAGTTCGGATCGTCAATCTCGATATTATAAAGATTACGTTCTGCATAGCAGACTAACTTAAGACCGTGATCCTGCTTGAATATCGAGATAGCATATATCTTATCTTCATCGAGATCCGTTATTCTTTCAGGCATCGGTCCGTCATAAGTTATGTGCCATGTATATTCATTACCCGCGAATGCACGGACATCTTCATAAAGATCAATTCTTTCATAGCCGAAACACGAAGATTCAACAATACTGAACTTAGCATCTCTGAAAAATCTTTCTGTACCTGTGTAGATCTGTTTAACCAAAGCATCTTTTACAGAAGCATCTGTTACTTCGCAAGTTACAAAGTTTTCCATATCCTCAGACACTCTTCTCAAGATCCTGTTTTCTTCCCTGGGAAGTCTGTTGCTCCTACGCAAAGAAAAGAATCCGCCTTTATTATCAACCAGATATTCAACATCCTTTAGTCTTCTCTTATCAATCAGTTTGGAAACGGGCTTATTAACAATAAGAGTTTTTAAGCGTGGTAAATCATATAATGCCTCTACATTTTCTAATGTAAATTCATGTATAGTCAATCTTGTCAGGTTCTCGAGTCCTCTAAGAAAATCAAGATTAGTAATTCCTGTTGTGTTCAGCTCAAGAACCCTCAGATTTGTTAACCCCGAGATAATACCCGGATCACTTATCCCGTTATGTGAGATCGTAAGATCAGTAAGTTCGCTGTAGTCAGTCAGGAAAGAAAAATCATTTATACCATTGCGGCGGAAAACAGCTCTCTTTATGCCTGTCAATTCTCTGTACGAATACTGGCGATTAAGGTCTATGTTGTCCAAATAAAGGTAGCCAAGTCTTCTGCTTCTGTCTATTTTCTGGAGATATTCAATATCCTTGTTTCTGTCACTGTAGGCCCTCTGAATAAGACCTGTTCTTTCCCTGATCTCTTCCCTGAGATAATCGGGATCAAGAATAACAGCATACTCGCCGTATCTCATGGCCCAGTCGATGATGTCCTTCACGCTGCTCTTTACCTGAACGATAAGACGGTTAGAGGTATGGTGCGCAGGTTCGATCTTTATTTCCGTTCCGAAAGAATCAATAACCTCGCCTAAAACAGACTTATCGATCTCAAGTCTCACCTTTACAGTCTCACCGACATTCATATAGCAGTGCTCAACGATATACTCGTTAGAACGCAAAGCAGCATTTATCCTTGCGGCAGAATGCGCAGACTTTTCTTCAAGTATAACTAAACCGGTGATCCTATCGATGCGATATCTCTTGATAACATTAGAGTCCTTCTCACCGCACAACAGATAGTAGTTGCCGTCAGATACAATGACTCTGTACGGACTTACCTTAACAGGTTCGTCGCCAACAGGGTGAAGATTCTTGTCGGTATCAAACACATTGTTATAGAAGGTTACCATCCTCTGCCTGTGGATGGCTTCATTGATGTCACCCAGTATCGTAAAGAAATCCTTCCTGACGGGAACATTCTTCTCATTGATCTTCGTATGGTATTCAAAGATCCCGCTGTACTGGTTATGGCTGAGCTTAACGAGCTTCTTTGTGATCTCTTCAGCCCTGGCCTTATCGACATGCTTTGAGAACTGAACTGCATCCATCAGGAACATCAGCTCTTCGTCCGTGAAATCATCTTCATAGCAGAACTCCAGCCAGTAATCCTTGATTATAGGCGCATCGCGTCTCGGAATAATTGTATAGTGAAGATGAGTATTCTCGTCAATCCAGTCGCCGTCCTCGTCCATTCCGTACTGCTCAATAAGTCTGTTAAGCGCACGTGATACGGTTCTGCGGTCACAATCATTTTCAGGATCTTCTTTGAGCCTTCTTAAGATCTCTGCCTGACCGATCGGCTTATCCTCAGTCGCATATTTCTTAATGATATCGAAAACAAGATCTATACACTTATTATGCTTGATCATCTGTCTAACCCTCCATTTCCAATAGAAGTATCGTCTTATTCCTGCCCAGATATTAGCATGCAGCCAAAACAAATTAAAGGGATAGATGTGACAGATTTGTCACATCTCAAAAAGTTGTCCTCATATCGGGGTATTAATCACCAACGTCCAAAACACACTGAAAATGAATGTTCGCTCTTAACAGTGCATCGTTGCCCGGATCATGCTGAAAGTAATCAGTCACAACTTTGCAAACAGGTGTTCCGGGGGTCTGCTCTCCCAGTTCAACGACTCTCTTGCCAGTATAGATCTCAATCTTTTCCCAATCTTCCCTGGTGCCTTCATAGTAGACATCTTCCAAAGAATCACACCCGGCGAAAACATCCTGACCGATCTTTTTCACATTCTTCGGTATGGTAAGTCTTTTAAGGTTGGTACAACCTTTGAAGGCAGCATCGGGAATGCCCCATACACCAGAGTGAAGAATAATGTCCGTAACTTTATCATTGCCCTGGAATACCCCAGGCCTAAAACCCACGACATCAACTTCGTTTCCCCATTTGTTAATACCCTTTTGGGGGAGCTTTATCACTTCAGATGCTGTATCACCCAGCGTTATAACATACATAGGTGCTCGTCTCATAACACCTGAGATATATGTATACGCATTGTATCCGAAGGTTAAATCTTTAGACTCTTCGGCACACTTTATTACTTCAATATAATCCTTGAATAACACGGCATCTCACTCCCTTCTGTTTCTTCAATTAGATATTACAGAGGGAGATGCGACAAAAAGAGGACATCACGGATGTTATTTCAGCGAAATGGTTTGTTCTTTAATTTTCACTGTCGTCAGAACTCGTTTCTTAGTCAATGCCGGATTTCATATTTAATAGTATCGATAGTATGGACATCTATTAATGCGAAGGTTAAGAGTTATATGGACAGCAATAAATAGAACACTTATTGTGTTAGGACGAATTCATCAGCTAAAGAATAGAATAACTCTATGTTTTATGCCATTTCTGGCCTTTATGGATATCCTTAAGAAGAGTCTTTTGTCCTACTATACAATAGATGCATTAACTCTTAATATATGGCACCATTATAGTTTTACATTTTCTTTAAACCAGTTTTCAACATCTGTTCTATAATTGTCATGGGTTGTGTTTTTAATAGAAATTTCTGATATCAATTTCTCAGATTTTTTTAGTTTTAAATCTCCCTTATGGTTTATTTCAAATGAGTAATTTTTGAACCTGCACCACAAGAAATAGTTACCACTTTCGATATAATAATAGGTCATGCCATTATCATCATATTTATGGAAGTGTTTTTCTATAAAACCAGAATCTATATTTAGTTGTTGAATACAATCCATTAATCTATCAACACATAATGTTATATCATTATCAAGATAAATTCGAGCACATTTTCTTGTGCCGAACTCAATTCGAACACTGCTGATATCTTTGTTAAACCATAGTCTGGGTCTAGTCTTACTATTATCTAAACTCAAAGACTGAATATGGTTGATTAATTCGGTATTTGTACATAGCTTTTCATGCCAAAACTCAAAATCTTTCCAATCAGAACGATTTTTACAATCTTCTTCCATTTGAGCGATAATGTTTTCTTTAGAACAGTTTTCTAAATAACCGATTAAAATTGGCTTCCATGTGCTTTTAATTTGGGTTTTCAAATTCGATCTATCATACTCTGAAGAAGAAATAACAAGTGAATCATCCTTATTCATGAGCTCATCAACGACAGAACTATCAGTACGGCTAAGGAGTGCTCGTAATACCAAATGATTATTCTCTGTACAAAGACCACAATTGCTAAAGATTTTCGCGGATGCCAATTGGTGTCTAGCTTTAAAATTCTCAATCGTGTCTTGAATATTATCATTATTGTAATCTTTAACTAGAAAATCAATGTACCCTTTAAAGTATGCATGTTTTTCAGCTTCTTCAAAGGAGGTGCTCCAATTCTCATCGTGATTTATCCATAAAGCCTTTCGAATCTCATACATCTCATAATCAGGCATAATAGAATTAAGTGGAGTATTCGCGAGTTTTTTAATAATATTACCCGTGTCTTTACGGTATTCAAACATTTTTTTCATGATGTTTTTGGCAGTTTTTACCTGGTCCTTAGCTCTACCAACCTCAACCCAATTCCAAACAACTCGTTTCCAGTCATTAAGAGCCTTTTCATTAATTGTGGAATTGTTTTCAATATACAGTTGCAATGCGTAATTCACTGCTCTTGGAACAGATTCCATCGCATAGTTCCTATGCTTATCACCGCCTTCAACAATAACATCTTGAGCATCTAAATTGCTGTTTGATGAGTCATCTTCTTCATCGGAAATTGAAGAATCATATTTACTAACCAATCCTAGTATGTTGGCGCAACTTTCCAAAGCCCATGGAGCAGTCAAAAAATCACTGATAATCTTTTCATTTGCCTTATCTAACATGAAGTCTAGATACTTCGTCAAATTATCAAAGAAAAGTTCAGCTTTGTTTACTTCTCCAATCAAATTATTAAGTACCTTTTCAAATTTATCAAAATCATAGGCATCTTCATCTTCTTGATGAAGTATATCTTCAATACCTTTATCAATATTTTTTCCTTGAGTCACATAGTTAACCCAAGTGTATCTGCAGAAGAACTTGTAAAATGCACTATCTGTATCAGAATCACATTTATTATTCAACAACCAAAGTTTTTCACTCCAAACATTGTCTAACTTTTCGAAAAACCTAAGGTATCTTGGCTTACTATTCACTTTTTCAAGAAAATAGTCTCTAATCTCTTGGGTCTTATTCTCTGTCATCCACTTATTCAATGAGCTTTTGAAATTTTCAAAAGTAGTCAATGGCTTTCCTCTGTCGTTCATAATCGTATATAGTTCTTCGCCAAGATTAAAATCATTCATGGGAATAAAATCAAATTCAATACGATTTAGATTCTTAAATAGTGGCGTCTCACACTTTTCCTTAGCATCTGAATAGAGTCTATGAATAGTATCAAGCATGTTGAGCATACTTTGCACAGTATAATCACAATCATATTTGCTGTAATACCAAGATTGACTTTTAATAACTATAGAGGGTTCTTCTTCGAAATTCATTTTTTTGTCAGCTGTATTTGAAAGTTCAAAGCAGAACTCTTTAGAGCTTTTTCTTGTCTCGTAGGAAAATTTGCTTAAAACACTGATTTCTGATGTTTTATGTTCAACATATCCAATATACCAATAAAGGAGGAAAAGAGTTGTTAGTCGCTGTTGACCGTCAACAGGCTCAAACACCTTAATTACTTTTCCATCTTCATATTTATTTTTTACGCTTCCAAATACTAAATCTAAAGAGAGATTCTTCTTGCAAGGATTTTCAGTCAGTTTTTTAAAAATGCTTACAGCAAATTTCTCACCCTTTTCATTTTGACCCTGAACATATTCTCGTTGTATCTTGGGTATTTGAACAGTATATTCTTTCAAAAATGATATGTATTCCATAAAGTCTCCTATTTCTTTATGATCGATTAAGCGCATCGTTATAAATTTTTGTATAGTAATGAACTGTTAGTTTTTCAAGTTTATCTTTGTCACTGGAGTTATCTATTACTTTTTTGTTGTCAGCATCTGTCGATTGCTGATCAACAAAGAAACAATCAAAGAATAACTCACGTAACTTTTGCCAATACTTTTTGTAGTCATCTTCATTCCAACTTAAAAGATCCGTACTCATCGGATCAAATTCCTTTAAAAAGACCATTTTTGTACATGGATATACATATATTCCATTTGTGCTTTTTCTAATTATGTCGCTTCTTTTCACTCTGAATGGACTATTCTGATAACCACGGTTAATATTCGGATCTAACAAGGTAAGATTGCCAACCTTTCTTTTATCTAGGAAGGTTGATTCTATATTCACAACGCTTGGCGCCAATGGTATGTTTTTATCTTCGTTAAAGTATTCCCTAACAGATTTAATGATGTCTTTGAAATCTTGGTTTGATTCTAATTTATTTAACAGTTTATTTGCTTTGTCTTTTTTTGCATCATCAGTCGTTATATTATGGTCATATGAAACTATTCCTTTGATGTTTTCAATCCAAATATCTCTCATTTTATTTGTGTTGTTATCAAGATCCTCAATATCTTCTGAATTCATGTATGAATCCACATGTTCTATATCGGCTTTTCTTGTTTTAAACACATCAAATAAGAACCTATATGAATTGTTAACTGTTCGGTTATTTATAAAAGAATTAGTATTTCTCAGCTGAAGATTCAAGTATTCGCAGTTCGACCACAAAAGAAAATTGACTATTCTCTTTCGATTGTTATTTGTATCGCTTCCTCTTCCATCATACCAAAGAGTTTTAAAGACTTGGTCTTCCGGAAAATCAGATAATTCGGGTTCTAGCTTGTTAGTATTAGGTTTTGGCCATGTGTTTGTAATATCTTTGTCGAAAGAGTGAAGAATTCTGATTTTCAGTTCCTCAATAAACTCATATCTGGTTTTTTCCTTGTATATTTTTGTTAATGCGTGAACAGTATTACCCCTTCCACCAATAAATAGAACTATGCCAATATAGTTATATAGTTCTATATCTCCATACCATTTGAAAAGGATCTCATAGTAATCTTTTACTGTTTTCCAAAAAGGCATGATGGTTAATTTGGCTTTATTAAAAATACCATCTTTTAGTGTTAGATCTCCAGAAAGATTGTATTTTTCGAAAAATCTGTATAATTCATGAAGATGATTATCTCCATAACGTTTTAAGGCATCAATACTTGCATATAATTCTTTTTTCTTAGCTTCATTATCATCTAGTATTTTGATTATTTCTGGTAAGTTTTTTGCTATGGTGTAGAAAATAAAGTCTATTCGAGATGCAGAATTATCCTCATTATCCTGTATAAAAAACCAAAAAGAATCATCCTGTAGTGAGTGCTCTATCTCGTCCCACTCAGTAGCTATTTCATTTCTTAAATTTTCATCTTTTATCTTAACCAGTAATTTAGCTCTGATAAGTTCTGCGTCAGTTAATCGTATCTTACCAACGTTAATGCTTTCAAACACTTCAATTTCATCATAATTGTGCTTTGTAACATCTTGAATAACAAACTTGATCTTATCGTTATCAATCAGGAATCGGATTTTATTATACAAAATATCATCTTCAAATGCGGTTTTAAAAACCATATAAGCATTAATTATATGTGCTATATCTCTTGAAGAAGACTTTACATTCTCAATTCCTTTAGTCCTAAGATCAGACAAAACCTTGCCAGTTTCTTCTCGCGTGTCGAAAAAGATTTCGCCCAATTCATTAAATCTATATCCTTTTTCTTTTATCATAAAAGAAAGAAGAATAAACATAGTAGTTATTCTCTGTTGTCCATCAATTATGACTATTCTGTCAACGTTTTCTGAATCCTTTTGGATTACCATTGCCTGAAGACAGTAATAGTCTGTTCGGTTTGCATTTTCATCCGAATAAGTATTGTCATAGAAATCTACCAAGTCAGTAATCAAGTCATCTATTTGATTTTTATCCCACCTATACCCACGCTGATATGTAGGGATTCTATAGTTATATGCCAATCTTTCTTTTACAGCTATAATACGGTCCGACACTAGCAACACCTCTAACTAAATGTAAAATAAATTTATATAATTATACCATTGTATCGAGATGGTAAAGCTAATAACTACTTAACATCCCTCACCCGTTGTTTATATTTAATTTGCTGGATTTGAGGAATCGTTCATTTCTATTTGCTATTCTTCCAACTGCATATCTTTGTTCTTGGATATTATGGTCAACCCTTCGATGCCGTTATGGAGACCAGCCAAGGTGTGATAGTTGACGCGCAAGTTATTAGGAAAGCTCGACACCAGTAATTCAAGAATCTCAGATTTTCAATCTGTTTCCACAAAACAACCCAAGTTATTTCATGCGCATAACTGAACTACACATTGATTACATTCAAATCCCGCCTAATACAATAATAAACAGCCCGTCATTACTACCGGGTTGTTCTCACACATTAAAAACCAAATAAAAAGGAGATACACAAAAAGAGAATTAAATCTTTTGTTTACATCAATTTAGCAACATCTTAGGAACAGCTATGCATTCCATTAAATTACCTATTCACACTATCACCACCTCACTCACTATTTCATAAAGTATATAGAATTCCTCTGCAGGTATAACGGCCCTTGAAGAAACTGCAGCTGCTGCACATGTCGTATTGCCAATATGACCATACTTTTTACGACCAATATCAACAGTGATCGGGAACCTTGAATCAATAGTGCTTTCTCTGTTGGTAGTTGCGGAATCAGCACACCTGAATCCATTTTTCTCAAGAAAAACAATAAAGCTATGTCTTTCCTTCTTCCCTCTAACATCAACTAAGTATTTTCCGCTAGACTTTTTTCTTGCACTCGACCATTTCAGTCTATCAAAATCAGGGGCGCCTTTAAGAACTACTGAACCGAAACATTCCGGTTTTAATATCGTCGGCCAACCAAGTCTGCTTTTGCTGATCTTCAGTTCACCATAGAAGATCTCGTTGCCTTCTTCATCGAAACAATATCCGAACACCGGGAAGTTTGGACCATAACCCTGATTGATCCTGTAAGAACCTTCAAATCTTATCTTTCCGTTCCTGTAGTATTCTCTTCCATACACCAGGCCTTTTACATCAAACACACCTTCCTGGCACTTTTTGCCGTTTGAATAGTAGGATGTTCCAGATCCAAATGGTTTGCCTTCCTTAGTAAAACCTTCGTACATTAACTTGCCGTTCTTTGAGTAAATCTTATTCCATTCTTCGCTCATTAATCTTCCCTCCGTTTAGGTTAAGAAAGCCTGTCGCGAACGACAGGCTTTAATCTCATATTGTTCCCATCGTTCAAGCTTTAGCACCTTGCTGATCAGCAGGTTGCTGTGCGGTCAACGAGCTTGTCTCTCGCGCACTCTCTATGGCTTTGTTTTTATTACTTACTTCTTCTTTTTGTCTTTCTTCTCCGGCTTAACTTCGGCAATGATTCCGTTAGGAAGTACATAAAGGATTTCTGCCTTTGCCTTGTCGCCAATCTTATCGTAGAGTCTGCCGGCACTGTAGCAATCACCAATTACGGTCTTAACACTATTGGCTACATATCCGATGGTTCCAATTGGCTTAAGCTCAACTCTGATTGCTTCCTTATCGTATTCGTTATCAGGTTCCTTAATGAGTTTGACTGTCATTCCCTTCTCAAGGAATTCGCTACCATATCTGAACTTCGCACCAGCTATTGTTATATACATTTCTGCCATGACTATTTCCTCCTTATGCTATATCTGTTGACCATAGTATATACAGGGTGATGCGCCAATAAACGGACTCATTTTTGCCTGTTTCAAGCGTTATCCTCTTTATCTTCTTCCCATTCCGACAGAATTATCTCAATCATCTGCTTTGACAGAATCACCTTCTCTGTGAATGGGTTTATTGCAACACCTTGGACACTGTCACTATTAAGCGCATTCTGAAGAATCACCAATATGGATGTGTTAATGGTTATGTTTGCAGTAGGCTGCTTATTAAGTTCATCCATATCGGTAAACAATGGGAGCCATTCGTTGCCATCTTCATCCCTAACGGTATCCATACGGAGACTTACTTCCTGACCGAGAGTAAAGTCCTGGCCCATCTTTATGTCATCCAGGCTTATGCTACCGAAAGCATTGTTAACATCTACCATGGGCATCGGAGCTTCGCCTTCTTCAGCAATACGCTTACGAATGACGCGAAGAAGCATTATCTTGTCTTCAACATCGTTGGTATTAATGACTCTTTCTGCAGCCATCTTAATGTACTTATTGTTTTCATAACCCGTAGTATCGTCCGGATCCATTTCTGTTCCGTGAACAACCTCATTGAATCTGTTTACTACTTCATCAATATCTGCAGGTAAATATTCCTTAGACTTAATAATGAGAGACATCGGTACACCCCAGAATGCTTCTGCAATGGCTCCGGCAATTGCAGCGAGCGTGTCTGCATCGCCGCCAATGTACATGACGTTGCGAACGCAGTCCTCATAGCTTTCAGACTCCAGGAAGCACTCAAATGCCTCAGGCATTGTTCTCATGCAGTCTTCAACATGGTAGTAACCGGGACGGATATCATCCAGTGTTCTGGAGAGGTCATATCCAAATTCGCTCTCAATATAGTCCTGAATCTCATCCTTAGAAGCACCGTGTCTTGCCATAAATATGGCTGCAGCCGTAGACTCCGCTCCCTTTATGCCCTCAGGGTGGTTATGTGTAATTTCTGCCGTCCATCTTGCTACCTCTCTGGTACGGTCCAGAGAATTGTAAAGCCAGCCTGCAGGAGCAACTCTCATTCCTGAGCCATTGCCATAGCTTCCATATGGTTCAGAATCTTCAGACAATACCCAGTCAATGAATCTAGCTCCATAACCAGCATCCGGGTATTTCTTGCCCCACTTCTTCAAGGACTTAATAAGTAAATCCTTAATTGTCTCTTCGTCAGCATCCGGACTTGCTTCCATGAGTGCTTCAGCTACTGCAATGGTCATGACGGTATCGTCTGTAAATTCACATTCCTTACTAAAGAGTTCAAACTCCTTGCTCTTGTTACCTCTATCAAATTCGAATCTGCTTCCAATAATGTCTCCAATAATTGCTCCGTACATATATATGCCTCCTATAAAAAGTCAAACAGTTTAAGCTGTTTACTGTATTTTTCATCTATTTGCTCAGCATGAGTTCAGGGTTGAACGGTTCTCTGTTCTCAAGCATCACAAACACAATTCTT
>Ga0310691_10000487_pt1 | contig 73777 bp, 62 predicted proteins | sample 176DNAGHGlowgp2_FD_203887 | JGI IMG/M metagenome (GOLD analysis project Ga0310691, IMG submission 203887) | Sheep rumen microbial communities from Palmerston North, Manawatu-Wanganui, New Zealand - 1766 DNA GHGlow gp2 (v2) (version 2) | ecosystem: Host-associated > Mammals > Digestive system >...
AGCACGATGTCGTTAAGTTAAGGAAAAGTTGATTTAATTGGCTGCGTACGCAGTAAACTTGTGAATCTGAATCAATTTAGTGGAACATTTAGTCTGCGTGCGCAGTAATTCTGTTCCGGTAATTTTTCTACAGGAACATTTAGTCTGCGTGCGCAGTAATTCTGTTCCGGTAGATTTTTTACAGGAACGTTTACTCTGCGCTCGCAGTAACTCTGTTCCGGTAATTTTTTTACAGGAACGTTTACTCTGCGCTCGCAGTAACTCTGTTCCGGTAATTTTTTTACAGGAACGTTTACTCTGCGCTCGCAGTAACTCTGTTCCGGTAATTTCCGTAAAATTTCGGATAGATTCCCCGATTCTTGCGGAATCCGTAGGATTTCAGGTCCTGCCCCGGACAATCTGATTTTAAAGGTCTATCCGGTCACAGCCTCGCCACATAATCCCGGATTTTCGCGAAGTCTACTCAAAAACCGGGGCCGTCTCATCATACTTTGAGACAGCCCCGGCCTTCTGAATGATCTTGAATAACAAACTGGAGATCTTACTCTTCGTCCCCGTCCTTTTTACGTCCAAACAAGCCCTTCTTAGGCTCTTCGGCAGAGTCCTTATCCTCACTCTTGGAAGCTGAGCTCTTGGAGGAAGAAGATGATGAAGATGATGAATCTCTCTTCTCAACACTCTGGATTGCTGCCTTCGTGTAAGTAACAAGAGTATTTGCAACAGATGTGGAGATCGTAACTTCATCATCCTTAATCTGAGCAATAACACCGACAAGTCCGCCGATTGTAGTTATCTTATCGCCAACCGAGAGCTTGCTGAGCATCTCTTTCTGCTCCTTATCACGCTTGCGCTGAGGGCGCAGGATAAGGAAGTAGAATACTGCGACCATAAGCACGACCATAATGATCGGATACAATGTACCAAGCATATCAATCTGCTGTGTCTGCGGCGGATTGCTTGTACCCTCAAAAGCCATATTTATCAAATTTGTCATTCGATAACCTCCAAAGTATATTATTTAAATGCCTCGGCAACTATATCCTGCATGGAATAGTAACCGGGGGCCTTATTAACAAGGAATGCCGCTGCCGTAAGAGCGCCTTTGGCAAAGACATCTCTTGACCTTGCACTGTGAGAGATCTTAACGATCTCTTCATCAGAGATAAACATTACCTCGTGTTCGCCGATAATATTGCCTCCTCTGATACTCGAGATGCCGAGCTCGTTCTTCTCTCTTGCATGACTCTCGGAATGTCTGTCATAGACATATCGGAGCTGGTTATTCGTCTCCTCGGAAATAACATCTGCAATCATAAGAGCAGTTCCGGAAGGCGCATCCAGCTTACGGTTGTGATGAGCTTCAACGATCTCTATATCACTATCCGGGAACAGAGCTTTTGTGGCCTGCCTTACAAGCTCGAAGAGCACATTCATCCCATAGCTCATGTTAGCCGATTTGAAGACAGGTATCTTCTTAGATGCTTCTAAGATCTCAGCTACAGTCTCGTCTGACAGTGCTGTTGTACAGCATACAAAAGGCTTACCTGATGCGACTGCAAATTCAGTAATCATGGGAACAGCCTTTGCATTTGAGAAATCAACTATGGCATCAAACTCCACATCACATTCAGTCGGATTCTGGAACACGGGGAAAGCAAGTTCTTCCGATGTGATGACATCGCATCCGGCGACTACCTTAAAGTCGGGATTACCCTTGCACATACCGGCAATTGCCTTGCCCATCCGTCCGCAACAACCATTAAGAAAAATCTTTACCATCTGTATTTATCCTTTAATTTATTATTTGAAGAAAGCGTCGATAGCCGACAGATCGTATTTCTTGAGAACTTCGGCAACCAACTCATGGTTCTTGGCACTCATCTCACACAAAGGCAGACGGCAGGGACCGACATTCATACCTACGATATTAAGCGCTTCCTTGACAGGAATAGGATTGACCTCACAGAACATCGCCTTAACAAGAGGCACAACATCGATCTGCATCTTCTTAGCTTTCTCAATGTCACCGTTAACAAATGAATGAACCATATTGCTTGTAAATTCAGGCATGAGGTTGGCAACCACAGAGATCACACCGTAAGCTCCGAGAGACAGCATGGGGACTACAAGTCCGTCCTCACCTGAATAGAGCGCATACCTGTCACCTGTAAGGCTCAATATCTCGGGAACCTGTCCGAAATTACACTCCTTGATGGCAACGATGTTCTCGATGTCAGCAAGTCTGTACAGCAGTTCGGGAGAGATATTGACATTAGTCCTTGAAGGAACATTATAAAGAACGCAGGGAATATCAACACTGTCCGCTGTAGCCTTATAATGCCTGTAGAGACCTTCCTGCGTACACTTGTTGTAGTAAGGTGTAACAAGCAGCACTGCATCGGCACCTGCTGCCTGTGCTTCTTTGGACAACTCTATACCGTAAGCCGTATCGTTGGAGCCTGTGCCGGCTATTACGGGAACGCGGCCTGCAGCGGTATCTACTGCACACTTGATAGTATCAACATGCTCCTTGTGATCCATCGTTGCAGCCTCACCTGTAGAACCGCAGATGATGATAGCATCAACCTTATTCTTTATCTGGAAGTCAATAAGCTGTTCAAGCTTCTTATAATCAACACCACTCTCAGTAAATGGTGTGACGATTGCTACTCCGGCACCTGTAAAAATAGGTCTTGCCATAAGAAATACCTCCAAATAATACAAAATAACTTGTAAGATTGTATCACTTTAATGCTTCTAATTCAATTCATACAATCATTATCAAACGATAAAGGGTATTCCTTATAGTCAAAATCCTCCATAATCTGCCTGAAAACAGCATTGATCGCCGAGATATTGCGCGCTTTTACGGTAATACTGTACCTGAATTTGGACCTCAGCTCAAAGATCACGTCCGGGATCGGTCCGAAACACTCGAATTCGTGAACTTTATCCTGCACATCAAGGAAATCCCTGACATACTTCATAAGGATATTAGCCTTCTCATATGCCTCATTGGAGTCCGGAAGCGACAGGATGATCTCCCCCATCGCCTTGAAAGGCGGCAGTTTGAGCGTCTCGCGGTACTTAATCTCGTTCTCATAGAATGATTCGTAATCCTGACTTGCCGCATTCCTGAACAGCGGATCATCGGGATTATTTGTCTGTATATACACTTCACCGGGATGATCTCCTCTTCCCGCACGTCCTGAAGCCTGCGTTATCAGCGCGAAAGCCCGCTCGGATCCCCTGACATTAACCGAATTGATCATCAGATCTGCCGACAGAATACCTACAACAGTACAGTTAGGGAAATCATGTCCCTTAGCTATCATCTGTGTTCCTATCAGTATTGAGGCCTCCCCCGCCGCAAAACTGCTGACAATATCCGCGACGGCCTCTCTCCTTTGCGTTGTATCCTGATCCATCCTCAGTATCTTCTCATTCGGATAATACTTATTGAGCAATTCTTCAAGCTGTTGTGTCCCGTAGCCTGCTCGCGTGAACTTGCCGTTGCCGCATGACTCACATGAAGCTTTATTTGCCGGGATCGTATATCCGCAGTAATGACATATCAGGAGCCGTTCTCCGCTCCTGGGATTATTATGGAGTGTCATTCCCACAGAGCAATTGACACATCTGGCCGGTTCTCCGCAGTGATTGCAGACCATGGTTCTTGAGTATCCGCGCCTGTTAAGGAACAGGATTACCTGTTTATTATCTGCGAAAGCCCTTGCCATTGCCGTCCTCAGCGGCAAAGACAGGATCTCGCCGCTGCCGAGCTTTATCTGTTCCCTCATATCAACGGGATAGACTGAAGGCATCACCGCCCCCTTCTTGGCACGCGAAGGAAGTCTCAGCAGCTTGTAATACCCTTTATCAGCCGCATAGAACGATTCGATCGCGGGCGTAGCGGACCCCATGACTACACGGGCGTCATTGAGCTTCGCTCTCATCATGGCAACTGTCTTGGCATTATATCTCGGATGCGAGTCGGCCTTATATGACGGGTCATGTTCCTCGTCGATTATCACGAGTTTGAGATTGCTGAACGGGGCAAATACCGCGCTTCTCGGTCCTACGACCACACGTGCCATGCCGCTTCGTATCATATTCCACTGCTTATACCGCTGCCTGTCAGTCAGCTTGCTGTGCAGGACGGCACAATCATTACCAAGCCTTCCCTTGATCCAAGAGACTGTCTGAGGCGTAAGTGATATCTCGGGAACAAGATAAAGAACCTGCCCGCCTTTGGATGATGCATCGGCAGCGCAGTTAAGAAATACTTCTGTCTTGCCGCTTCCGGTAACACCGTACAGGAGAAATACCGCGAAATGATCACACCCGGTAATCTCGCTGACCGCATTCTGCTGATGCTCATTAAGGTCATATTCCGCCCCAAACTTGGAGTCGTCAGAGACGCCTGATATTACTTCGGTATCAGTCTCAGTCAGCTTCTCTCGGGTGACATTAACAAGCCCCTTATCGATAAGTCCCTTAAGGCTGGCAGGTGTGATACCGGTATCGGCACAAAGATCCTTTTTATATGTTTTCCCCGCTTCCAGAAGGTACTCCAGAGCCCTTATGTGATTAACAGATCTTAATGTGTTGCCCGAGAGCGCCGCCTCGGCAAGTCCTCTGTCGGCTATGTCGATGAAGTCACCTGTCTTTGCCTTATGATTCTCGATAAACGATGGCACAAACAGCTCCACGATATCGCTCTTTGTGCTGTTGAACCTTCTTGCAAGCGGCTCTATAAGCCTGATCTGTTCATCTGTCATGACGGGTTCTTCGTCAGCAAGTTCCGCTATCATCTTGAGCTTGCCCGACACTGCTTCATCACTCTCTTCAGCGGGGCCGGTGGAGATAACGATACCCGTTCGCAGCTTATCCCCCTTACCGAAAGGCACTCTCACAAGACTGCCCCTTACGATTCTGCCGTCAAGATGCTCAGGCACTATATATGAATAGTACCTGTCAGTCGGCCTTATCGCCCCTCTCAGAAGGATCTTCGCAACACTTATCATCATTGACCGATATTGAACATCTCGAACATATCAACCTGTGCGCTCTCCGGCAGGTCATCAAGTATTCCTCCGTAGGACGCGAGCTTCTCAACGGCTGACGAACCGAGCCCGGATCTTCTTGCAAAATCCTCGCGGTTCTTGAAAGGTCCGTCTTTCCTGGCTTCCTCGATACCCAGCCCCATGGAGGCGGAGATATCCCTGATTGCATTGAAAGGCGGAATGATGACGCCCTTGGACTTTTTGACGAACCTTTCCCCCATCGATTCCTCCAATGAAATCGGCGCGAAAGTAATGCCTCTGGCGTACATCTCCTCAACTATCTCACAAAGTGCGATCGCTGACTTAACCTTAGGGTTATTGCGTGCCTCTGCAGAAGTCTTCTTCAATTCTTCAAACTCATGCCTTTTTGCTATTACCGTCTCCGGACCGTTACACATCGATTCGGCATCGAATTCATCACCTCTTATGGTAAAAAACGCACAGTAATACTCCTCCGGATAATACACCTTGAACCAGGCAACTCTCAGAGTAGAGATCGAGTATGCGGCAGCATGTGCCTTGGGGAACATGTACATGATCTTCTGGCAGGAACCTATATACCATTCAGGCACATTATTCTGCCTCATCAGTTCTTTCCAGCTTTCCCACTTATCACATTTGCCCTTGGCGACCTTACCTTTACGAACATTCTCCATGATGTCGAAGGCATCCTTGTTGGGAACGCCCCAATATATAAGCGTCGTCATGATAGAGTCACGGCAGCCGATAACGGAGTTAAGGTCACATATACCCTTCTGGATCAGATCCTGGGCATTGCCCGTCCAAACATCCGTACCATGCGACAGACCCATGAGCTGTACGAGATCGTAGAACCTTGTCGGCTTCGTCTCGGCGATCATTCCGCGCGCCATCGGAGTACCGAGTTCAGACAATCCGAGAGTTGCTGCTCCGGCCTCCGTTGCCTCCGGCGGGAAGCCCAGTGCATCGGTAGAACTCAGCAGGCTCATTACCTTCTCGTCCGGTATCGGAATAGTCGTAACATCTATACCCGTCAATTCACTGAGCATACGCAAAACGGTAGGATCAGCATGACCCAGGATATCAAGCTTCAGTATCGTATCATGCATCGCACGGAAATCGAAGTGTGTAGTGATGATATCACCGGATATCTTGTTGGCCGGACACTGTATCGGCGTAAACTCATAAACGTCCATCTCCTTGGGAACAACGACCATGCCGCCGGGATGCTGCGACGTTGTTCTCTTGACGCCGATTATACCTCTGGACAGATAATCAAGCTTGGCATGCGTATACGGGATATTAAGCTTCTCACATGCGGACTTGGCCACACCGTAAGCATTCTTATCCGCATATGTGCCTATTGTTCCTGCCTTGAACGTGTGCGTCACACCAAACAGGAATTCAACATACTTGTGCGCATTAGGCTGATACTCGCCTGAGAAGTTGAGATCGATATCAGGCTGTTTGTCTCCGAAGAATCCGAGGAAGGTCTCGAACGGGATATCCTGCCCGTCCTTTGTCATTACCGTACCGCAGTCAGGGCACGTCTTCACCGGCATATCGAAGCCTGACCCGTATGTTCCCGAATTATCAAATTCAACATAATGGCAGTTAGGGCATCTGTAATGAGGCGGCAGAGGGTTAACCTCCGAGATACCGCTCATCGTTGCAACGAACGATGACCCTACAGATCCTCGTGAACCGACTATATACCCGTCATTGTTCGACTTCTTAACAAGCCTGTATGCGATATAGTACATGATCGCGAATCCGTTCGTGATGATCGATGTAAGCTCCTTCTCAATTCTGGCAGCTACAGTCTCATTAAGAACTCCCTTATAACGGTACATCTTGTTGGCTTTGGTATAAACTATATCGCGGATATCTGCGGCGGCACGCGCGATGATAGGCGGATAAGTGCCGTCCGGGAAAGGCTTCATTCCGAACTGTATCTTATCGGCAAACATATTCGTATTGGTTACTACTACTTCAAAAGCCTTATCTTCGCCGAGATACGAGAATTCCTCGAGCATCTCATCCGTTGTTCTGAAGTAAAGATCAGACTGCATCTCCGCATCTTCGAATCCCTGACTCATCAGCAGATACTTACGGTATTTGCCGTCGTCTTTCTCAAGGAAATGAGAGTCGGTCGTGGCACAGCAAGGCATACCGAATGAATCCGCCAGTTCCACAAGCAGTTCGTTGATCACCTTGATATCGTCGCCATTGAGCGGAACGAAGTTCGTCTCATCAGGCTTAGGCTTGATCCTCGTCATGAACATGTTATTGCAGAGAGGTTGTATCTCCACATAATCGTAAAGGCTCAGTATGTCCTTCATCTTCTGCGAATTCACCAGCGCATCAAGACACTTATCCCTGTCCTTGCCGCAGTTCTTATAGACCTGAACGACTTCCCTGTATATCTCTCCGCGCTCGCATGCGCCGCCGATGATAAGGCCGCTTGAATAATACTTAAGTCTGCTCCTGGGAGTCCTCGGCCTGAAAGAGAAGAATTCGATGTTGGATTCCGATACTATCCTGTAAAGGTTGTAAAGGCCGATATAGTTACGCGTGAGGAAGATGATGTGATAAGCAAAATTCTTACGCGACTTGACGTCCTCATCGGACAGATGACCGACACCTGAATTGATCTGAACCGGATCAAGAGTTCCCGTCTTCGTAAGATAATTGATTATGATATCAGCATCCTCTTTGCAGTTGGCAAGAAGATCATCCGAATTATTCAGATTGCCTTCAACTCCGCCGTACCTGATTATATCTTCAACGCTTATGGCAGGCATCAGGAATTTATGCCTGTAGTACACATGGTCTTCTATGTTAAGTCCGAACCCGGCTCTTCTCAGGAATCCGAGCTTCCTGAATATATCCCTGCCGCCGATATATGCCTGCTCCATGAATTCCAGGAGTTCTCCCATGAGGAAATAAGAATCGCACGGCTCACCCTTGCCCGGATATATGATATCCTCAAATTCGGCATGGAAATCCGCCACATGCTCAAATACGATATCCTCCGGGATAACTTCCTCGAGTCCTGCCGGTGTAACAACTTCACCATCCTGATTGATTATTCTTCCTATCTTATCGTGCGGCTTGAGAGGCTCCACCTTGATACTCTCATCACGGAGCTGTTCGGGGATCTCTTCAGGATCCCACAGCGAAGTGTCGATATCTTTGGCAGAGAACTCCTGCGCATCTTCGTCCCTCTCCCCTTCGAAAGGAATCTCCTTTGTCCTGTATCCCACTACGCGGTACTTTGATGCCGTTAACTCAGTCATAGTATCCACATTGGGATCATCGCCGGTCGTCCTGATATCGAGTGTGACGATAGTACCTATTCTCCTGAGATCATCCTTATGCAGCGGCAGTCCGTAGACAATTGTCGGACCGTCATCGACGAGATAACCTTCACAGCCGAGTATCGCCTTGAACTTCTCTTCATCGTCACCGCGCTTCTTATTGATGTCCTTCATTGTGTTATAGACTTCCGGGAAGGCCTGAACTACTCCATGATCGGTTACGGCACACGCCCTGTGTCCGAACGAGGCGGCAAGCTTAATTACATCGGCAGGTTCTGACACTGCATCCATGTCGCTCATCTTGGTGTGGCAGTGCAATTCGACTCTCTTTTGAGGTGCATTGTCCTCTCGTCCCTTGGGCTTGGATGCTTCGAATCCTCCGGTGATCTTGAGGCCTAATTCACCGTCCACGCTCTCAACTGTCCCCTGAAGCCCGCAAAATCCTTTGTCACCGATCTTCGATTCGAATATATCGGCGTCTGCCGGCTGAAGGAATCCTATGCACGGGATCTCGCCCGTCTTGTCATAGATAAAGAACTTGGCGATGACAGAATTACCTGATTTTGTAAGCCTGAACTTGTCATTTATGATGACGGTGCCGGCGACGTTAACAGTCCCCTCACCCATCTCCAGAGAATCGATGTTCTTGAGCGGTATATCGCTCTTGACCTTACCGAATATCTTGTTATCAGCGTTCTTCTTGAACGCACGGAACTCCTTTTTGGCCTCGCTCTTGACCGATTTGGCCTTCTCTTCCCACGTGTCACCGGTCGGGGCAGGATTGGATTTCTTATCAGCTTTGTCATTCGCAGGCTCTTCTTTGGCCTGACGCTCCAATATCTCCATCGCTTCATCCAGAAATGATATCTCCGTCAGCTGCTGACCGTCAGATGCCCCGTCGGCGATCATATATGAACTGCATTCCGGAATACAGAACAGTGTACCGAATATCTCTGACGAAGCATTACAGAATGATTCGCGGATAGCCGGCTCATCGAACATGATCTTAATGGTCTCTGGACACCTGATAACGATAGTCCAGTCCTCCATATCAAAATCAAGATTGCCTGCAAAGGCCGCTCCCTGACTCTCAGATTCATCAAAGCGCAGCAGAACATAATTCCGTACCTTCCTGAAGATATCCGGGAATTCCATATCAGTCTCATCAAGGTCATTGAAGCTTATCAGCACGTTGAGATCAAGGACACTTCTGATGTGCGAATACAGCTTATCCAGAGCATTATCATCACTCATGCTGTCCAGCCCGCTCAAAGTGATCCTGATCAGATCATCATAGAAATCAAGACGCTCTATATATACATCCCGCAGCCCTTCGAAAAGGTTCTCCGGATACTGTTCAAAAAAATCAGTAAGCTTTACTCTTCTCTTCTCCAACTCTAATTACCTCTCTAACAAACTCATCTACAGCTTCATCAATATTGGCGGTCCTGATCTTGCCGCACGTCTCTCCCTTCCTGAACAGGAGAAATTCATCCACACCGCCTGCAAGACCGATATCAGCCTCTCTTGCCTCTCCGGGACCGTTGACCGCACATCCCATGACGGCGACCTTCAGATCATACGGCAGTCTCGATATCTTCTCTTCAACCTTGCCTGCCAGTTCGATCAGAGGCACCTTGGTCCTCCCGCACGTGGGGCATGACACAAAATCGATGCCGCCGGTCTTGAGGTTCAGTGCCTTCAGGATCGATATCGCCGCATATACTTCTTCAGCCGGCTCATCGGTAAGTGATACTCTGATAGTATCTCCGATACCTTCGGCAAGCAGTGTTCCTATGCCGACGGCGGACTTGACGATTCCCTCCTTCATCGTACCGGCCTCGGTTACACCTACGTGAAGAGGATAATCGCACTCCGATGCCAGTGTCCTGTATGTGTCGATTGTAAGCACCGGACTCGAGGACTTGATGCTGATCACTATATCCTCAAAATCCTGATCCTCCAGAAGCTTAACGGCACGCCTTGCACTCTCACAGAGAGCCTCGGCGCATACTCCTCCGTATTTATCAACAAGTTCCCGTTCACAAGATCCGGAATTGACTCCCACCCGTATCGGAATACCCATCTCCTTGCATACTCTGACAACCTCGGCCACTCTGTCGGGGCCACCGATATTCCCCGGGTTGATCCTTATCTTGGCAGCGCCGTTCCGTGCGGACTCTATAGCCAGACGGTAGTCGAAATGTATGTCCGCCACTACAGGGATAGGCGAATCAGCCGTTATCTCCTTAAGTGCCTGTGCAGCCTCCATGTCAGGTATTGCAACCCTTGTGATCTCGCACCCGCAGTCACGGAGCTTGAATATCTGGTCGAGCGTCGCCTTGACGTCACCCGTCTTCGTATTATTCATGGACTGTATCCTGACAGGGCTGTTGCCGCCGACAGTCACGCCTTTTATGTTAACTTGTCTTGTCACATGCCTTGTCATTCCACTTCTCCTCCAAGAGTATAAAAAATATAGTATCACACAAGGTGACCGTTATTTGGTACAAAACTGATAATTACGTTATCTCTCTACGATGATCCTTATGATATCGGATGCAAAAGCAAAGATCACAAGTGCCAGGAGCATCACGAATCCTACGGCGTTGATGACATTCTCCGCCTTCTTGGACAACGGCCGTCCCATTACCATCTCAACGATAATGAGGATAATCTGTATTCCGTCGAGACCCGGTATGGGAAGGAGATTCGTGAATGCCAGACCGATAGAGATGATGGCACTGAGCATCGCAAGAGTATATATCTTCTCGCTTGCCGAATCGTCCACGTCATCAACTACATCAGATACAACATTTGTAACTCCGACAGGACCGGATACCATATTATAGACTTTCTCCCTGCCCTCGATAACATCGCCTATCGCCTTGACGCTGACATTGACGATCGTAACCGGCATCTTGACCGCATAGGAACAGGCCTTGAGAAATCCTTTGATGCCGGATACTTCATAGCTGAAGAAGATGGCTCCTCTCGGGTTGGTATATGTCATCTTCACGTATGCACAGTCTGACTCCATCTCCTTGCCGTTACGGACGAACTTGAGCTTGAGCGTATCGCCGTCGGTCTGTGAATGAAGGAATTCCATAAAACCCTCATCTGCTACCGCTTTGCCGTTGACATATGTCAGGAAATCCCCCGGCTTGAGAACCGGCTTACCGTTATTCTGATCCTCATTGACCTCAACGATCTCCCATCCGTTGTATTTGTTGGAGACATCGCCATATGTTGTAATACCGAGCATCGGACGCTCACTTATCTCAGGTTCAAGTGTTATATCGTATTTATCGCCCGTGTTGTGAGACTTCATCGTAAGCACGACCGTATCAGTCGGTCCTACTGCGTTATCCACTTCATAGTAATAATCGATGTAAGTAAAGACCGGATGTCCGTTGACGGCAACCACCGTATCTCCAGGCTCGAAAGCCTGCTGTGCCAGGGCAAGCTGCGAATCAGGCTGTGCTCTTGCTATATCAAGCGAATTGAAAGGCGCGACCGTATACATGATGATAAGGATCAATACACCGAGCAGCACGTTCATGAATGGTCCGGCAAGTGACACGAGAAGCCTCTTCCACCTCTTCTGATTCACGAGGAGTGAAGGATCATCACTTTCGACGGGATTGCCTTGCTCATCGATCTCCGTGAACCTCACGTACGCTCCGAAAGGGATGCATCTTATAGAGAATTCACAGTCATTATGCTTCCAGTGGAGGAGCTTCGATCCGACGAAGATGGACACCTCAAAAGCCTTGATCTTCAGAAGTCTTGCCACCCAGTAATGACCGAGCTCATGAATCGTCACGAGCACTCCGAGAATTATTATTACCGCTACAATACTAAGCAAACTGATACTCATACACTTACAAACCCCTTATTACTTCCAAAGCTCTGTCCCTTGCTTCCCTGTCCGTATCAAGTATCGTATCTATCGTCATTGACCCGGCCGCACCTGACATCAGGGAGCAGACTTCCTTGACAGTTCTCTCAATGTCAAGAAATCCTATCTTGCCTGCCAGGAAATGAGACACGGCAACTTCATTGGCACCGTTCATCACAGCCGGCAGCAGTCCTCCGTGGCTTCCGACCTCATATGCAAGCTTAACGAGTCCAAACACATCAGTATCACATCTCTCAAATGTCAGATTATTCGCACCCGCTGCAAAAGGATCAAAGTCCTCGATCAGCTCAGGTCCTCTCTCCGGATAGTAAAGCGCCACCATAATCGGCAGTATCATTGAAGGCTTCCCCATCTGTGCCAGCACGGAACCGTCGCGAAGTCTGATCATTGAGTGGATTATGCTCTGCGGATGAACCACGACATCGATCCTGTCAGTACTGATACCGAACAGATGTGATGCCTCGATAACCTCCAGGCCCTTGTTCATCATGGTGGCAGAATCGATCGTTATCTTGCCGCCCATCTTCCATGTAGGGTGTGCGAGGGCCTGCTGGAGCGTTACAGCTTCAAGTTCTTCACGCTTCTTTCCTCTGAACGGGCCTCCGGACGCCGTTATGAGGATCCTGTCAAGGTTAGCTCTCTTCTCTCCCCACAGGCACTGCCATATAGCACAGTGTTCACTGTCCACGGGAAGCAGATCCGGAGTACCTTTCCCCGTAACGAGAGGCATTATTATCTCTCCTGCCGTAACAAGAGTCTCCTTATTGGCCAGAGCGATATCCTTGCCCCCAAGTATCGCATGATAGACAGGTTCAAGGCCTGCTATTCCCACTATCGCGCCGACTACGGTATCACAGTTATCTGACGTGGCAGCGGCGATATTGCCTTCACTGCCGGACAGGACTTCCGTCCTGACCTGAGGATATGAAGTCCTGATTGTGTTCCTCAGCTCATCAGCTTTGCTGCTGTCGGCAACGCTTACCATATCGGGAGCGAACTCGAGGATCTGCTTCAGGAGCATATCGATATCACGGTTGCACGTCAGTGCCGCCACTTCAAAATCATCCGGATTATTACGCACTACCTCAAGAGTCTGCGTACCTATAGAACCTGTTGAACCTAATATTGATAATCTGCGCATAGGACAATTATATACTTCTTCCCTTTAATTAGGAGAAGAAATGTAAGGCAAAAATGGCGATAAGAAGACCTATCGGCAATGTAAAGAAAGAGCTGTCAAATCTGTCGAGCATTCCCCCGTGTCCCGGGAAGATCTTGCCGTAATCCTTGATCCCCACTCTTCTCTTGATAAGCGAAGCAAGCCAGTCGCCGATCTGCGACATAACCGAGATCAGGAAGCCCATTACGAACGTTACGATCGAGAATATGACCATATTGATCGACAGGTTGTCGATCTTATAAACAACGAAGTCAAAGTAAAGCATTACGCAGACGGCGCAGCCGACGGCACCTCCGATACATCCCTCCCACGTCTTCTTGGGGGAGATGTGAGGAACGATCTTGTGCTTGCCCACGGTCACACCGGTGAAATACGCAAAGACATCTGATATCCATGAGGCAAAAAGACCGCAGACCATGTAATACCAGCCGTTCTGAACGAGGAGCATGCCCGTCATAAGACAATAGAGCGGAAATGTGCAATAGAAGATGACTGCTGCGGTTATTACTCCGTCGCGCAGATGTCCGTCTCCCTCCTTGTGTATTATCGATGGTATAACACATGAAGCAAAGCACAAAAGCCCGATTATGATGAGGTACAGAGTAAGCGACAGCGTTATCTCCAGATTCAGGAAATAAGAAGCAAACACAAGTCCTAACGTTACTATTCCGCCTGTTACCATCAGCGGAAGGTTCGGATGCATATCGCCTGCCGCAAACGCTTTATAAAGCTCTGATATCGCAACGCCGCCTACTATGGCGGAGAACGCCACTGAGATAAGAGGGATCCAGAGTGAAGGAACAATAAATGCAAGAACACCTATCGTAAAAAAGAACCCTGTTATTACCCTCTGCTTCATTTCCTATCCTCCGCGCTCAAGCCGCCGAACCTGCGGTCTCTTTTTGTATATGCTTCAAAAGCTTGTGTAAGTTCATCATACCCGAAGTCAGGCCACAATGTCTCAGAGACCCAGAACTCGGAATAGGCACATTCCCACAGCAGAAAATTCGATATTCTCATCTCACCGCTCGGCCTGATTATGAAATCAGGATCCGGAACATCCGGAAGGTACATATTATCAGACATCATCTGCTCGGTTATGTCTTCAGGTGCGATCTCACCGCTGATGCAGCGCTCCGCGATTCTGCGGGCAGCATTTACGATCTCGCGCCTGCCACCGTAATTGAATGCAACGATCAGCTGCATCTTCTGTCTGTGGGCAGACCTCTCCTCTCCCTCTCTGCAGACCTTCCTGAGATTCTCCGGAAGCGAATCGATATCTCCGGTGAACCTCACCCTGATACCCTCTTCCTCCAGTTCGGGATCGTATTTCCTGAAGAATTCGACAAAAAGCTTCATCAGCTGATCGACTTCATCCTCGGGCCTTGTCCAGTTCTCTGTTGAGAACGCGTACACTGTCAGATACTTGACTCCGTATCTGCCGCAGTTCCTGCACAACTCCTTAAGATTCTCTGCACCCGCTCTGTGACCGGCTGACCTGGGAAGAAGGCGCTTCTTCGCCCACCTTCCGTTACCGTCCATGATCACACCGAGAGACACCGGTATCTTAAGATCCGGTCTGTCGTAAGTCTTCCTTGATGCCATCAGATCTCCATCAACTCCGCGTTCTTCTTATCGCAGACAGTGTCGACTTCCTTCGTGAACTTATCTGTTATCTTCTGAACTTTCTCCTCGTATTCCTTGAGGGAATCGTCAGTCAGTTCCTTCTTCTTGTTGGCTGCTCTCATCTTATCGATGAAGTCACGGCGCGTATTCCTGATGACCACCTTGGTCTCCTCGCCGTACACCTTAACCTGCTTGGTAAGATCCTTACGTCTCTCCTCTGTAAGCACAGGGAAAACAAGTCTTATCAGCTTGCCGTCATTTGTGGGAGTAATGCCGAGATCCGATGCCTGGATGGCTCTCTCTATCTCTCTGAGCATTGAAGGATCCCAAGGCGCAAGCGTGATCATGCGTGCCTCGGGCACCTGGATATTGGCAACTGCGTTGAGGGGCGACGGTGCACCGTAATAATCAACAGTGATCCTGTCGAGAACATGAGGGTTAGCTCTTCCGGCCCTGATGGCATTTAGATTCTCCTGAAGGTTCTCGATAGCCTTTGTCATCTTGGATTCAACCTGGTCATAATCTTTGGATGTGATCTCAATCATGGTAGTATCTCCTTTGCAGTTATTATTTACTCAACAAGTGTTCCGAGGTTCTCGCCCTTGGCGATCCTGACAATATTAGCGGGATCTTCCATCGAGAAAACAAGAATCTTCGTATTATTGTCTCTGCACAGTGCTGCAGCCGTAGCATCCATAACCTTGAGCTTAAGTCTGAGCACCTCATCGTGTGTTACCTTGTCATATTTAACGGCATCTGGATAGATCTTGGGATCCTTATCGTATACGCCGTCGACCATCGTTGCCTTGAGGAAAACGTCGGCACCGATCTCCGTAGCTCTCAACGCAGCACCAGTATCTGTTGAGAAATAAGGATTGCCCGTACCGCATGCGAAGATTACTATCCTTCCCTTCTCAAGGTGTCTTACGGCACGCTTCCTGATATAAGTCTCGCACATCTGCCTGACCTCGATGGCAGAAAGGACCCTTGTAACAGCTCCCTGCTGCTCGAGCGCATCGGACAGTGCGAGCGCATTCATCAATGTAGCGAGCATTCCCATGTGATCAGCCGTAACACGGTCCATCTGCTCAGATGATCTTCCTCTCCAGAAGTTGCCGCCGCCGACCACTATACCAACCTCGACTCCAAGGTCACTCATTGCCTTTATATTCGAGGAGATCTCCTTGAGAACTCCGTCATCTATACCGATCTTCTTCTCTCCCGCGAGTGCTTCTCCCGATATCTTGAGGAGAACGCGCTTATACTTGACACCGTCTGCCATATTCATTACCTCCGATTCATCTTTAAATATTGTAACGATAAATCCTGAATAATAAAAGTGACAATTTACTGCCCGTTAAACAAAATCCACGGGTAGCAGGACGGCGGATTAGCCGTAAAAGTCATCCTCGTGCCTTTAACGGGGTGGTCAACGGCCATCATCCGGCAGAACAGAGCAAGCTCGGTGCCTTTATCTGCTCTCCCGTATTTGGCATCACCGTAAAGAGGATGTCCGATGTGGGCAAATTGCGCCCTTATCTGATGCGGCCTGCCTGTCTTAAGCCTGACATTTACAAGTGACATGCCTTCTCTGGAGCAGTAGACCTCGTATTCGAGTTCGGAATATTTCGCGCCGCTCACCTCGCGGTCATACACTGTTACGGTGTTCGTTGTGCTGTTCTTGGCAATGTAGGATACGATGCTTCCCCTGGGCTGATCAGGTGTTCCCGTCACGACAGCCAGGTATTCCTTGTCCACCCTGTGTGTTCTGATCTGATCGGACAGTCTTGATGCCGCCTTGGAAGTTCTCGCGAAGATCATTACTCCTGACACGGGGCGGTCCAGCCTGTGAACAAGTCCCAGATACACGTTGCCGGGCTTGTTGTATTTTGCCTTAATGTAATCCTTGAGGAGCGTCAGCATGTCAGGTGCACCCGAAGAATCGGCCTGTGACAGGACACCTGCAGGCTTCATCGCCACTATAATGTGATTATCCTCATAGAAGACATCCATGTCACTTGCTCCACCTTGTTGTAAAACCGCACGGGAGATAGATACCGTGTTTGCTGACCGGAAGGCACAATTCACCGGCTTCTATGTTGCCCCCGGGCAGTGCCAGTCGTGCCACCTGCGCTATCGCTTCTCCCGATATCTCAGTCGCATAGGAGCTGATTATGAAGAAAAGCGGATCGTCCGACAGAAGAAGTCCCGCCCTTGAGACGAACTCATATATCGAATCCTCCAGCTTCCACAATTCTCCGGAAGGTCCTCTGCCGTAAGCAGGAGGATCCATTATGATGCCGTCATACTTCCGGCCTCTCCTTATCTCGCGCTCGACAAACTTCTGGCAATCCTCTGTTATAAATCTGATGTAATTATCAGAGAGGCCCGATGCCGCCACGTTCTCCTTGGCTCTTGAGACCATTCCCTTGGAGGCATCCACATGCACCACTTCATCAGCACCGTGCGCGGACGCTGCGATCGTCGCACCGCCGGTATAAGCAAAAAGGTTCAGCACCTTAATATCTTTCTTCCCGGCCTTTTTGGCATCACTTATCAGCTTCCCTGCAAAATCCCAGTTTGCCGCCTGTTCCGGAAATAGCCCGGTATGCTTGAACGACGTCGGCTCGATAATAAATGTCAGGTGTTTGTCAAGCGAATCGTAACCGATCTTCCAGGACGCCGGCATTGACTTAAGCTTCGTCCAGGAACCTCCGCCCGAAGAAGATCTGTTATACACAGCGTGAGGGTCGCATATAGAGTCGAACCCTTCGATGGGCCATATAACCTGCGGGTCAGGTCTCCTGAGCAAAATTTTGCCCCAGCGCTCGTATTTCTCGCCGGAGGCGCAGCTTATAACTTCAAAATCTTTCCAATTGCCGGCTACAAACATCATAATCTTCCTGCCTATCTGACTGTGATCTCAGATGACTCGGCAAGCCTCACATCGCCTGCATACAACTCGACATGATACCTGCCATCCCTGAAATATTCGTTCTGTGTATATATCATCGCATCGAAATCAAACTTTACCATAATATCATCGTCCAGCGCAACATCCATGGCAGCAATCTCGGTCGTACCCCTGTACAGTTTTGCCGTAATATCAACAGTCATCTTCCGGCTGAAGCAGAACACATTGATAAGCGCTGAAGGCTTGCTGATAGATAAGTCCTTTACGGGATTCCCGAGGAGCGGATCGTACCACATGTTATCAACAATATAGGGCTTCAGGTAATCATCACTGATGTGGGCAGGAACGCCTTTGTCATTCAGGTATTCCAGTCCGTCATAGGGTCTGAGTAAAGAATCGTAGAAATCATTCAGATCTGAGAACATCCAGCTGCCGGATTCATCCTTGACAAGCCTGAAGGTTATCCTTTCGCGGGTCTTCTTGAGACCGTCGATCGCCTTCTTGTAGTCTTCGACGGTAACAGGTGTCTTATCAAGATCCAGAGCCCTGGGGATTCCGGTAAATTCAACTATGCAGACCGCCGTATCTCGTTCATCCTTGATCTTCGTGCTTACCACTTCATAGCTGACATTGCGCAGTGAATACCTGAACAGTTCCAACTGCTCATCATTGATCTCAGACATATCGTAAGCCTTATCGGCCATAGAATTGAGATCTGTGCTGCAGCCTGAATCAAAGAATTCATCAAGAGTACTTGTAACAAAGTATTCGGCATCACCTTCCTCGATCCCGTCCAAAAGGAAGCCGCAGCCGGCAAATGCGGCTGCACAGACGCTCAACAGGATGATGACCGTCAAATGCCTGACAAGTTTTATGGAAAGTGATCTCATTACAGATTCCTTTGATTTTCTTTAAGTAATCATTATACAACAAAAATGCACATGTATCATCGGGACGTGTTTCATTGATAAGCAAACAAGAGAGCGCCCCGTTACAGGACGCTCTCCGGTCATTCAGGTATGTAGCGCATCAGATGTCAGTAGACTTCTGCTCGAGAACGTTGCACTTCGCAATTGCATAAGGATCATCGATGCTGTCCTTATTTGCCGCGATAACGACAGTGTATATACCGGGCTTCATCTCTGAAGGAGTGTAGTCAATATCATAATAGATATATCCGTCGTCGTATTCGGTTGTCTTGATCGTATCGCTGAACTCAGGCTTGGAATAATCGATATCAGCATTGCCGTCTTTACCGGCATAGTAGTATGCATAGTAGATCTCGCCGGCATTCTCATATACTTCGATGGAGAAAGCGAGATTCTTTACGTCTCCGTAGTAGACGCCGTCCTTGACCTTTGTTCCCTCATCTTCATCATACTCAAACCACTGAACTTCCTTGATCTTTGCAAATGAAGTGTTGTAGAACTCATAGCAATCAGTCTTGGGCTGGAAATTGCTCGGAGCAGGTGTCGGAGTTGCCTTGGGAGCAGTAACATATGTCGTACCTGCTGTCAGGAAAGTATCATCTGCGGCAATATAGAACTGTATCTCATAGGTACCTTCCACAAGACAATTATTATCTGTAGCCGCATTCTGCTCAACACCGTAAACAGCCTCTGCAAAATAATCTGTTGTATGTGCAGGTGAGCTCCTGTATACCTCACTGCCATCCTTCAATACAATGTAGTAATAATCGATATCCGGATTATCCTTGAAGTAAAGATCCAACTCGATCTGTTTTACGTTAGTATAGTAACCTGCATCCGAGGCATACCACTTCGTATAGTCAACCATGTTTACTATATCATTAGAGTCAGGTCCGAACTTAAATTCATCATCAAGGAAGGAATAAAGATCCGCAAGATTCTCAAGAGTCTTCTCCGTGATATAGTACTTCTCTTTCTTCAGGGTGAGAGTACATTCCACCTTGTACTTCTTTACATCTTTGCAGGATTTGATTGCACTTGCCATCTCATCAGCCGTCTTGATATTGTCGTCTGTCAGGACTTTCTGATAATCAGCTATGGAGAAGATCACGTTGCATGTTACCGTACCTTCTTTCTTGCCTTCTGCAATGGAATCGCTGTCAACTTCATAAGTGATAGTGTCGGCTATTGCCTTCTTAACACTCTTCTCGTCGGACTCCATACCGGACATAGACAATTTGTCATCGATCTTATCCTTTACGTTGTCATCTACGTCGTCGGCAATTTTGCACAATCCTTCTGCATCGAGGCTCGATGCAGCTTTGGCAAATGACTCAACCTTCTTGGACACAGCTTCGTTGTCGATCTTGCTGCATGCTGCAAAAGATGCCATCATAGCAAGGATCAGCGCGAATGCAGTCGCTTTCTTCGCCTTAATCATCAACCCACCTCCGTGAATACTTTTGTTGCGATAATTAAGGTTATTTTAATCTATTTGGGCAAAAACGCAATAATCAGATACTTGTCAGACGGGCCCAGGGAAATACGGCGATGTGTACTGGATCAAGTCAACTGTACCATCATAAGCGTATACAACAGTAAGTCTTGTGTCAGCCTTATTGAATGTGCTCATGAACCCTTCATCCCCGGCAGGATAACCGTATGCCGATTCAACCTCCTGCCTTGTACTGCCGATACTTATCCCTTCAGGAGTGCTTCCGCTTCCGTTCAGTGACATAAAAGTAATGATCTCACGCCCCTCTACTACCGAAGTATGTACATACACCGTACTTTGCTTAAAGAAATAACTATTTCCGGGTGATCCTGCAAGATCGATCTGAGTGCTGAACAGACCGGAATCATCTCCACTCTGCGGTTGAGGACTTCCGGTATCAGTGCCGGCCGGATCGTCTTTTATGACATCATATTTGATACCCTTTTCCGCGAAGTCCGACAGGTAGTCCTCCATATCTGTATTGACCCTGAGCGATACGCCGTCAACATCTATCATAAATCCTTCCGTTCCTGCGGGAACAATGATGTCTTTGCGCTGTACGGGCGTAGGCTTGGGTTTATTTCTATTCACCCTGACAGTCTCCGTGTCTATAAGACGGTCATCTGATGCACCGAATACTCTGAACTCGTAATTGCCTTCTGCCAGATAACCGTCATCCATTGCCGCGCCGTTGCTCTCATCGAAATAACATGAGAATCTTCCATAGATCACACTGGAAGGACTGCGGAACAACTCCTTGCCGTTATAGGTGACTGTGTAATAATACTTGAATCCGGAACCCGATATATTGCTGCCCTCATCACGGTTGAAATCATAATACAGCTCAAGATAGGATACATTTGTGAGAGCGCCATTAACAGGGTCAGTCATCCACCATTTCTTCTCTATAGCTGCGGATATATCCTCTGAAGTAAAGCCTATCTGTATATCATCGTCAAGGAAAGAATACAGTTCGCTAAGACCATCAAGGGTATCTGCAGTCACATACCACTGTTCATCCTCACAAACAAGGTAGCATCTGACAACATAACCTGTCTTGATCTTGGCATCACCTATCTCTCTTGCCATCTGCTTGGCAAGCCTGAGCTTCTTATCGGCAATGACTGCCTTATAGTCAACAATTGTAAATTCAATATCAACTTCAGCAGATTCATTGTCATCACCAATCACCAGAGAGTCTTTATCCACCTCATAACCGATTGAGCCTGCAATGACCCTCATTACAAGCTTTTTGTCATCATCCAGGTCCGAGATATCCATCCTGTCGCTGACAGATTTAGCAGCCTGATAATCCGACTCACACACGCATTTAAAAAGCCTGTCACTGTCAAGCAGACTGACAGATTTTGCAAAATGATCTGCGCGCTTAAGTATGGCTTCACTGTCTGCCTTAGAACTGCACGAAGCAAAGATGCAAAGAACGGCAGTCAGGGTTAGAACCAATAATACTTTTCTTATTATTCTCATGATATACAGTATATCACTAATTGCTGAAACTTGTGCTATAATGGATAAAGTGCCCAAGAATGGTTTTAAGGAGGTTTGTGCTATGTCTTCACCGCATATCCTTATATGCGACGATGATCCCGTCGTCCACGAGTCGCTCGCGCTTTATTTTGATAATGAGAATTTTACACATTCTGATGCTTATGACGGTGCCGAAGCACTCAGTCTTATTCATACAGCTAATCCTGACCTCATCCTCCTTGATATCATGATGCCCGAGATGAGCGGCATTGAGGTCTGTAAGGAGGCACGTAAGACACTTACCACTCCCATTATCTTCCTGTCTGCCAAAGGCGACGAGATAGACAGGATCCTCGGACTTGAGCTCGGCGCAGACGACTATATCGTTAAGCCTTTCTCTCCCCGCGAAGTTATCGCGCGTATCAAGGTTGTTCTGAGAAGGACCGGAGAGAGTACCGAGAGTTCCAACATACTTAAGTACTACGAACTCGAGATCAATGTAAGCAATTACGTGGTTAAGATCCGCGACGAGATAATCCCCTTCACTCCCAAGGAAGTTGAGATCCTTCACTATCTTGCTTCACACCCGGGACAGGTCTATAACAGAGAACAGATAATCTCGGCTATCTGGGGTGACAGCTATTCCGGAGATCCAAGAACCGTCGATACACACATCAAGCGCATAAGACAGAAGGTCAACGTCGAAGGTGCAAGATGGAATATCCAGACCGTTTACGGAATCGGCTATAAGTTCGAGGTTCAGTAATGTTTCAAAGCACGCTGCTGAGAAGAACGATGACATTGGTGATCGGTGCACTGGTGGCATCGACCTTTCTTACTCTTGTAGCATTTCTGCTCGCAGGCCGCAATGTTACCGTAAACAACGAGATCAACAGGACCCTGGAACAGACGCGCGGAATATCCAACGCCATCCAACAAGTCCCCGAGTATTTCAATGATGATAATTTTGTCAATTTCTTTCTGGATTCTTCCCTCATCACTGATAAGGATATCTTCATACTCGATGCAGACAAAGAGCTGCTCGCCCAGCCTTCTGGGAATCACCGCATTCTTGACGAGGCCAAGACTGACCTTGCATTCAAATATATAAAGGAATCTTCTTTCGATGGTGAAGAGACTGACGGCATCAGATATGTACCCATAGAATCGACTGTCAGCGGAGAGAGGATCCTCATTACTCTCTGCAGCATATCGTACAAAGATAAACCCGGTTTTCTCTGTACATTGTCGATCGTCAAAGACTTCGATACTGTCATCACTTCCTTTGTAAACATCCTTGCTCTCTCTACACTGCTTGCCGCAATGGCGATGCTCATACCATCATATATAATGGTCAACCAGATCATCCTCCCTATCCAGAACGTGAATGAAGTTGCAAAGCAGTTTGGACAGGGCAATATGTCTGTCAGAGCCGATGAGACACACAAGGGCGAGATCGGTGAGCTCGGAGCCTCGTTTAACATGTTGGCTGACAGATTGTCACAGTCTATCACCGATCTGACGATTGAGCGTAACAGACTCGAGGATATCTTCAATGTCATCTCCGAAGGGATCGTTGTTGTCGACCAGAAGTGTTCTCCGATAGTTGTCAACAACGAGGCAAGGACGATCTTCACTAACGCTCACAGGAGCAACCTCTTCACGGAGAGGCTGCAGCTCATCCCTTTCGATGAGATATGGAGCGATTATGAAGCGTGCCTCGACACGGGCGAGACAAAGCAGAGAACTGTTGAAGGTCCCGATTATGCGTATCTGTCGACTATCGTGCCCAAGCTCGATACTGAGGGCAAGTGCGTAGGCGCGATCGGTTTCTTCCGGGACATCTACGATGAACAGAAGCTGGAGAGAACGAGAAGAGATTACGTATCCAACATATCGCACGAACTTAGAACACCTCTGCAGACTCTGAGGGGTCTCATCGAACCTCTCGCAGACGGAATGGTCAAGAAGGAAGAAGATAAGCTCAGGTATTACAACATCATCATGAATGAGACAATGCGTCTGTCCAGGCTCATTGATGACATGCTTGAGCTGTCCAAGCTCCAGTCCAGAGCCGTTGCTTTCAAGAGTTTCCCGTTCGATCTTAATACGCTGTTGGAAGACCTTGAGACAAAGTTCCGTCCCATCATGAAGGAATCCGGCATCAACTTCAAGGTGAAGTTCAATTCCGGCAGAGTTCCGACAGTCATGGGCAATCCCGACCGTGTCGAGCAGGTGCTGATCATACTTCTCGACAACGCCAAGAAATACACTCCCGAAGGTAAGAGCGTAACTATCTATACCGATTACATCGAGAGCTCCAACAAGGTAAATATCTCCGTATCGGATACAGGTCAGGGAATCCACGAATATGACATCAATCATATCTTCGACAGATTCTTCAAAGCCGACCGTGCCAGAGGCAAGAAAGGCAGCGGTCTCGGTCTGTCGATCGCCAAGGAGCTGCTCAACTACATGGGTGAGGACATCACCGTCGAGAGCGTCTACGGGGAAGGCACAACTTTCAGATTCACACTGACCAAGGCAGAAGCATATGAGACCTGGAAGTAAGCGGATCAACAAATACCTGTCAGAATCAGGAGCATGTTCAAGGCGCGGTGCGGACAAACTCATAGAAGAAGGACGCGTTACAATTAACGGAATTACTGCAACACTGGGCTCGTCGGTATCAGACGGCGATGTCGTCGAACTTGACGGCAGGGGAATACTTCCCGCCGAAGACAAGATCTACCTCGCCTTCAACAAACCTCTCGGCATCACGTGCACAACAGATCATGATGACCCGACAAATATCATTGACTATATAAATTATCCCGAGCGCATCTTCCCTATCGGGCGTCTGGACAAGAACTCGTCAGGTCTGATCCTTCTGACAAATGACGGAGACATAGTAAACACTCTCCTTCGTGCAGAGAATAACCATGATAAAGAATATATAGTATCAGTAGATAAACCGCTCCGTTCCGACTTCCGTTCCAAAATGGAATCGGGCCTGCCGGTGTTAGGTCAGATCACTCTTCCATGCGAAGTGGAAGTTCTCGGTTCCCGAAGATTCAGGATCGTACTCCATCAGGGACTGAACAGGCAGATCAGAAGGATGTGCGAATACCTCGGTTACAGAGTAGTCAAGCTTCGCCGTGTGCGCTTTATGAACATCGAATTAGGCGATCTCCCTCTTGGTGAATACAGAAGGTTAACAACGCAGGAGACAAAAGAGATTACAAAAGAGGTGCCCCGATAATATAGGCACCTCTTAAATTTATCATCTTATAAAGATTGGAACCGATTATTCTTCCTTCTTCTCTTCACTTTCCGAACTATCTGAACTGTCTGAACTGTCTGCTTCATCCGCAGCGTCAGCAGCCTCAGCAACTTCATCAACCTTCTCTTCCACTGCTTCAGCTGCACCGGAAGACTCTCCCTTTGCCTCTTCGATAATTGCATCGAGAGCGTCATCATCGACGGAAGATGTCTTCTCAGACTCGTTCCAGAATCTTACCTTATCTTCGCTGTTGCGGGCACCGTATGCATCTGCAATGGCAAAGGTCTCTTCACGCAGCTTAAGGAAATCCTCCTTGGAAGCCAGATCTCTTGTTGAAGTCTGGAAGCAAGCATCCTCGAAAACATTATCAAGGACAAGATACATTGCCTTATCGCCGCCCAGGTTGTTATCCACAAGAGCCTCCGCTCTGTCAGGTGTACCTTCTCTCGCGTCGAAATTCTCGAATGCGATCTTGATCGTGCTGAACCTGAACCTGAGAACTACATTCTTCTCATTATAGTCAATTGCAACGCGGTACTTTGCTATAAGGAACGACTGGATAAACACCAGTACGCAGATCAGAACTCCCAATGACGCAATTATCGCTGCAGGTAGAAGTGATCCCATTTTGATGAAGCCGAAGACTGCGATAGCCGCAAATACCGCACAAAGTATCAGAGAGATTATCCTTCTTGATACGATCTGCTTGCCGCTGGCCGGGAAACAGTGCACGCCTTCCTGCGGAAGTGCGCTGATCTTTGCCTGATCTTCAAATCCTGATGCCATAATAAACCCTCCTTATCAATTACCGGAAAGCACTTTGATACGTTCTTCAACGCCCTTGTACATTTCCTTATACTTAGCTAATTTCTCGCGCTCTGCGTTAACGACTTTCTCCGGTGCGTTATTAACGAACTGTTCGTTGCCGAGCTTGCCTTCGCCCCTCTTGATCTCGCCTGCCAGCTTATCCTTCTCACCGGCAAGTCTCGCAAGTTCCTTCTCAATATCTATAAGATCCTCGAGAGGGATATATACCTCACCGCCGTCAAAGACTGCCGTGACAGCATTTGCAGGGATACCTTCCTTTGTTGCCTTTGTCTCGAGGCTGCTTACTGAGGCAAGTCTCTCGAGGAATGCACTTCCGTCCTCAAACATCTTGCAGATCTTGCTGCTCTGCGACACAACAATGATATGTGCCTTATGTGACGGCGGAACATTCATCTCTGTCCTGATATTACGGATAGAACGGATGGCACCCATGAGGGTGGTCATCATATCAGCCTCATCAGCGAATACAGGTATTGCGGAAGCATCCGGCCAGTCGGAAATCATGATCGAATCTGCCTTGTCATCAAGAACAAGATTGCCGTAAACCTCCTCAGTCAGGAACGGCATGAACGGATGCAGGAGCTTAACTGCAGTACCCAGACAGTAATTCAATATGTACTGTGCCTCAAGTCTCGTCTCACACTCCTTGTCGAACAGCCTGCTCTTGGCGATCTCTATATACCAGTCGCAATAATTCTCCCAGATGAAATCAACGATCTTGGAGAGCGCCACGCCGAAATCATAATTATCGATATTTGCCGTTGCCTCTTCTACAAGATTATGCAGATTTGTAAGTATCCACTTATCCTCAATCGTGAACTTGCTCCTGTCAACCTTGCCAAAGTCAACATCGTCCTCCATGTTCATGATGACGAATCTCATAGCATTCCAGATCTTGTTGGAGAGATTACGTCCCATGAGTATCTTGTCTTCCTGGAACCTCTGGTCGTTGCCGGGAGCATTACCGGTGCAGAGTGCAAATCTCAGTGAGTCTGCGCCGTACTTTGAGATGATCTCCAGCGGGTCGATACCGTTACCCAGAGACTTGCTCATCTTGCGTCCCTGTGAATCTCTTACGAGACCGTGGATGAGGACATCACGGAAAGGAACGTCGTTCATGTGAGCCATTCCGGCAACGATCATTCTGGATACCCAGAATGTTATGATATCATAACCTGTTACAAGTGTATCTGTAGGATAATACCTTGCCAGATCCTCTGTCTTCTCAGGCCATCCCATTGTCGAGAAAGGCCACAGTGCAGATGAGAACCATGTATCAAGCGTATCGGGATCCTGACGCATAGCCTTGCCGCACTTGGGGCAGACTGCCTTATCCTCCTTGGTAACAACGATCTCCCCGCAGTCATCGCAGTAGAATGCGGGAATCCTGTGACCCCACCAGAGCTGACGTGAGATACACCAGTCTCTGATATCGTTCATCCAGTTGAAGTAGTTCTTATCGAATCTCTCAGGTACGAATCTGATGCGGCCGTCCTTGACTGCCTCGATCGCAGGCTTAGCCAGTTCCTCCATCTTAACGAACCACTGGAGGGATACTCTCGGCTCGATCGTCGTACCGCAGCGGTAGCATGTACCGACGTTGTGGTTATAGTCCTCAACCTTGATCAGATATCCGCCTGCGTCAAGGTCTTCGACGATGAGCTTGCGTGCCTCATATCTGTCCATGCCTGCATACTTAGGATAATCATCCGTAATCTTAGCGTCAGGCGTAAGAACATTGATAACCTCAAGATTATGCCTCAATCCCACTTCGAAGTCGTTCGGATCATGTGCCGGTGTAATCTTAACAACACCTGTACCGAACTCGATGTCAACATAATCATCAGCAATGACCGGGATCCTTCTTCCGACGAGAGGAAGGATCAGCATCTTGCCTACCATGTCCTTATAGCGCTCATCCTTCGGATTGACTGCCACAGCCGTATCACCCAGCAAAGTCTCAGGCCTTGTCGTAGCGAGTTCAACGTAACCCGTGCCGTCCTCAAGAGGATATCTCAGGTGCCAGAAATGGCCTGCCTGATCCTCATATTCAACCTCGGCGTTAGATATTGATGTAAGACAATGAGGACACCAGTTGATGATCCTCTCCCCTCTGTAGATAAGCCCCTGATCATAATACTTGACGAACACTTCCTTAACGGCATCAGAGCAACCCTCATCCATGGTAAAACGCTCTCTGGACCAGTCGCATGACGAACCTAGCTTCTTCAGCTGCTCAACGATCCTTCCGCCATACTGTTCCTTCCATGCCCATGCTCTCTCAAGGAACTTCTCTCTACCGATATCATCCTTATAGATGCCTTCCTTGCGCATGGCTTCAACAATCTTAGCCTCAGTAGCGATGGAAGCGTGATCCGTTCCCGGCAGCCACAATGTGCTGTAACCCTTCATTCTCTTATATCTTGTAAGAATATCCTGCAGTGTATTGTCGAGAGCATGTCCCATGTGGAGCTGCCCCGTGATATTCGGCGGGGGCATAACGATCGAGAACGGCTTCTTGGCCTTATCTTCGTCAGGCTTAAAGTAGCCTTTGCCCATCCACTCCTCATAAAGTCTCGGCTCGGCCTCGTTCGGATCGAAAGCCTTACTAATACTGTCAATTCGCGCCATAAGAATAATGCACCTTCCTTAATATACGTGTAAACAATATATTATCACTCATAAATGGCGAAAATGCAATTATCTGAGGCAGGGCTGCCTGTTCACAGTTACTTGCACACGGAAAGATTTGAAATCCTGCGGATTCCGTGAAAGACCTGTTACTCCGAACTTCTTACGATCAGCGTAACAGCCGACAGATTCTTACCTGACAGCCAGTTAATGTCTGATATCCTCTTGACCATGTAGTTCATCCATTCCTGACAGCTCTCGGCAAAAAGGCTGTCGGCAAGTATTTCCTCGTCAGCCAGAAAGGAGAAAAACTCTTCCGTGCCGCAGACTATCCTGTCTTCATCCTCCAGACCGAGTATACCGTTTGGAAGAACTTTGAGTTCACCGTTCTTGACTATCTTCCCGTACACTCCGCCGCGGCGCATACTGTCTATCCTGTCGTCGTTAATCTTGAAGACCATGTATTCGGTATTATCCGGCGTGAGTCTGTCGATCTCTGATGCCAGATCGGGTACTTTCCTGGATACAAGTTCAGAACTCATTATATCCTTGATTATCTTTGCTGCGACTGCAGCTGTATCACCGAGCTTCTCCGTTGCCGCAATGGCAATCGACAGTTCGGGACTTGCGACAGGCACGACGGCTTCATTATAGTTAGCCTGTCCTCCTTTGTGCTTGAAGGTATAGTACTCGATCATAACTCCTCCATTCAGAACAGATCGTATTCCATCCGGATTACGATCGCCGTGTAGTTATCCTGCGACGGACGTCTGCTGCTCTTCACGCTGAGCTTCAGGTGTTCTGCCGTGATCACCGAATGATTGGTCACGTAATCTGCTATCTTCTCCAGTGACATTGCATCAGTAAGTCCGTCTGATGCCACGATGACATAGTCACCGTCGAACAGGAGTATAGGTGAACATGTCCTGTTTACCCGCGAATATGAATTACCCATAAAATCCACAAGTGACTTTGCATCTTTATCCAGGTATGCACCTTTGGTTACCTCGCCGTTTGCAGCAAGTTTGTTTATCAGTATCGACAGATAATTCTGTTTGGGGTTGAGCATCATCGCCCTTCCCCTGCGCACCAGGATGATGTTGCTGTCACCGCAGCTGTAAATGTGCATGAGGTTATTGCGGATGTGCACCATGGCAAGAGTTGCCCCGCCCTCCAGCTTATAACGGTTATAGATATCGCGGGATATTCCCCTTAATATCGCGGAATTAATCTCGCTGTCTTCGAATCTGTACGGGAATCCCGACGATATCCTGTCCACGACTTTCTTCGATATCTCATCTCCATATTTGAGGCCTCCGATACCGTCTGACACTACAGCGATTACGCCGTCCTCCTCACTGTTGGTCATGGGTGAGATATAGCAGGAATCCTCCTGCCTTTTGCGCTGGCCTCTCTCAGAGAAATAAGCGATGCGGCATCTGAGATTCCTGTCCTTTGTACCGAGATCCTTTACCATCTGCCTGTATGTATTCAAGTAATTATCGAGGAAATAAAAGAAAGCCACGATCCCCGCAAGAAAAAGCGGTAGCACAATGAACACCGCCAGTCCCAGACCGAAATCGATATCAAACAGGCTATTCATTCAGATCAGGGGTATCCTCCTCATCTTCTTCCTCTTTCGCCGGGGCAGGCATGTATTTATGTATCATTCCACCCGTGAAGAATGCGACAAGATACTGGATGAATGCGATCATCAGGAATCCGTAAAGGAACAGGAACAGTCCCAATGTCAGATAAGAGGTATTTATGATCAGCGCAAACGGTATGACAATCAGGAATATGATCTGAATGCCTATCATCCCGACGCAGGGGCCGAAGTTCAGTAGAAGGAACAGGAATGCATTGCGGTATATCTTCCGCAGAGGCATATCTCTCGATACCATAAGCTGATACACGATGTTCTGAACCAGCATGAAAGCAAAGAAGAACATAATGAAGAATCCGGCGATGAATGAACCTGCCTGTGTTCCGCTGTTAAGATAGAATCCTACCGCGATAAGATCGGCAAAAACGACAACGGCCGAGATCAGAGATGCAACGAGAGACTGCTTCCAGTTCTCCTTGATCCCTTCCTTCATATCAGGGAAAAAGTAGATACCCGACTGTCTCCTGCAGTTACGGTATATCTGTGAGAATCCCGCCTGTACCGGTCCGATGCACACGAGAGTTGAGCTTAAGAGGAAGACGACGCAGAACACAACAAGAAGGAAATACAGCTGTACTGCCGCATCCGCACCCGTTATCTCATTGAGAAGAGTATCGTTGCCCGTTATTCCGACATCTTCCATCAGCTTGATGAAGTTGTCCACCTGGAACATGCTGTTGAGTCTCGGAAGTATCATCAATGACATGAAGTAGGACAGTATCATGGCAGGAATATTTAATATGATGATGAGCACATTAACGGACATCAACTGGAGAATATGAGTCCAGAAGCTGTAGAAGAAATTATATATAGGTCCGTGTTCTGTCTCCACGTAATCTATTTTATTAACTTTCATCTTAGAAGCCTTAGCTGCCATTATTTGTTCCTCATACTTTCTATTATATGCGCAAAACCATCGATCTTTGCAAGTGCCCGCTGTGCAAGCGCTTCATTTTTTTGCTTTTTCTTATCTTTGCCCTTGAATTTCATGGCAATGGGACTGACCAGCCCGAAATTAGCATTCATAGGGACAAAATTCTTAACTGAACTGTCAGAGATGTAATTAGCCATCGAACCGATCACGGTGTCACTGTCAGGCTCGTACACGTCCGTCACACCGAGTTCCCTCATGGCAGCATAATATCCTGCCAGGAATCCTGACGCAGTCGATTCGACATACCCTTCCACTCCGGTCATCTGGCCGGCAAAGAATACTCCGGGCTTTGAATTCATCTCATAGTGCGGATTCAGGAGCACCGGTGAATTGATATATGTATTGCGGTGCATCACGCCGTATCTGAGGAACTCGGCATTCTCAAGACCGGGTATCAGTCCGAATACGCGTTTTTGCTCACCGAACTTGAGCCTGGTCTGGAATCCGACGAGGTTATACATGGAGCCTTCCCTGTCGTCCTGTCTCAGCTGAAGGCAGGCATAGGGTTCCTCACCGGTTGCAGGATCTGTCAGCCCGACAGGCTTGAGCGGTCCGAACCTCATGGTATCCTCGCCACGCGATGCCATAGTCTCGATCGGCATGCAGCCCTCAAACACCACTTCCTTATCAAAATCCTTTACATCTGCACGTTCTGCACTAACAAGTGCATTATAGAACTCCAGATATTCCTCCCTGTTCATCGGGCAGTTGATATAATCATCTCCGCCCTTGCCGTATCTTGACTGTCTGAACGCCTTCGTCATATCGATAGAATCAAGAGATACGATAGGTGCCGCAGCATCAAAGAAATGCAGATCGGTTCTGCCCAGCAGGCTCATGATACTCTCATACAGAGCTCCGTCGGTAAGAGGTCCCGTGGCTATAACTACTGTATTGACCGCAGGAACCGAAGTCACTTCCTCATTTATGATGTTGATGCGGGGATCGTTACGCACGGCTTGTGTGATGTATTCAGAGAATTCATTGCGGTCGACAGCCAGAGCGCCGCCTGCAGGAACGGAAGTCCTGTCGGCAGCTTCCATGATAAGCGACCCGAGTCTCCTCAACTCCTCCTTGAGAAGTCCCACTGCATTTGTAACAGCGGCCGCACGCAGGGAATTACTGCATACGAGCTCCGCAAAACCGGATGAATGATGAGCCGGAGACATTCTCCCCGGCTTCATCTCATAAAGATCCACATCAACGCCGAGAGATGCAATGAGATGTGCTGCTTCACATCCTGCAAGCCCGGCACCTACAACAGTTACTTTGCTCATGACTTACTGCGCTTTGCATTTGTGGGACAGTCTCTGTTCCCGCACTTCTGATATGTCTTGCCTCTGAACTTGCGGTATACCATAAAAGAACCGCACGTAGGGCACTTCTTATCCTTGATCGGCGGATCCCAGGAAATGAATGAACACTCCGGATCGCTTCCCTGCTTATCGCAGGCATAGAATATCTTGTTCCTGTGCTTTTTGGACTTAAGGATATTGATACCGGAACCGCAGTAGGGGCACGGCGTATCCTTGAGTTTGTTCTCGATATTCTTACTGAACTTGCAGTCAGGGTAGTTGGAACATGCGATGAACCTTCCGTAACGGCTGTTCTTGAACACGAGATCGCTTCCGCAGTCAGGGCACTTCTCTCCTGTCTTCTCATCCTCGATCTTGATCTTCTCGGTATTATCGGCAACGTTCCTGATCTGCTCGTGGAACGAGGGATAGAATCCGTCAATGACACTTACCCATGACACGTCACCGTTCTCGATCGAGTCGAGCTTCTCCTCCATCTCTGCCGTAAATCCGACATCCATAACCTCTGCAAAATGCTCCTGCAGGAAATCGGTAACAACACGTCCGATATCTGTGATCAGGATATTCTTGCCTTCCTTCTCGACATAATTACGCTTCTCGATAGTTGAGATGGTAGGTGCGTATGTTGAAGGTCTTCCGATGCCGTTCTTCTCCATCGTACTGATGAGAGTTGCCTCCGTATAATGAGGCTTGGGCTGCGTGAACTTCTGCTCAGCGGATGTCTTGTGGTTGATGAGTACATCGCCTGCCGTCAATGAGGGCAGCTCCGCCTGCTTTTTCTTCGGCTCGGTATCATTCTCCTTGAGATCGGCATATATCTTAAGGAACCCGTCGAAAGCAACGACCTCTCCCGTCACCTTAAACACATTGTCACCGCATGAGATATCGGCATTCAGCGTATCCAGCCTGGCAGAAGCCATCTGCGTTGCAAAGAACCTCTCCCATATGAGCTTATAGAGCTTATACTGATCTGCCGTAAGCGAGGACCTGACAACATCCGGCTCACACTCAAAGTGTGTCGGTCTTATAGCCTCGTGTGCATCCTGCGCCGAATTCTTATTCTTGAATTCCCTCTTATAGGGGCACAGGTATTCCTTGCCGTACTTGTCGACTATTATCTTCCTGGCTGCTGCAACAGCCTCTTCCGATATTCTGACGGAGTCGGTTCTCATGTATGAGATAAGCGACGTCGATCCCATATCAGCGACCTCAACACCCTGATAGAGCATCTGTGCGATACTCATCGTCCTGGCAGGAGCAAATCCCAGTCTTCTCGAAGCTTCCTGCTGCAGAGTTGAAGTCGTGAATGGTGCAGCGCTCTTGCGCTCCTTTGCGCCGGTCACCACATTATCAACAGAGAAGTTTTTGCCTTCCACCTCAGCAAGCACGGCATCGGCCTCAGCCTTGTTGTTCAGTGCTGTCTTCTCCACGCCGGCATCTGTCTTTTTGCCGTAAAAGTCAATGTTGAACCTGTCTTTCTTGAGCTTTGTTCCTTCCTTGGACACCTCTGACACGATCTCCCAGAACTCCTTCGGCTCGAAAGCGTTGATCTCGTCATCCCTCTCCATTACAAGTTTTGTTGCAACGGACTGCACTCTGCCGGCAGACAGATCCTTCTGGATCTTCTTCCACAGAAGCGGGCTCAGTTCATAGCCGTACAATCTGTCGAGCACACGCCTTGCCTGCTGCGCATCAACAATATTAATATCGATCTGTCTCGGATTGGCTACGGCCTCCAGAACAGCTTTCTTTGTGATCTCATTGAATGTGATCCTGCACTTTGTCGCCGGATCGATCTTCAGAACGTTCGCGATGTGCCACGCGATAGCTTCTCCCTCACGGTCAGGGTCGGTCGCGATCAGGACATTCTCGCACTTCTGTGCCAGTGATTTGATCTCTTTGATGACTGCTGCCTTATCAGGGGAATCAATGTACATCGGCTTGTAGTTATTTGCCGTGTTGACACCCATTACCTTTTGCGGAAGATCCCTTATATGCCCTTTGGAGGCTTCTATCACATACTCTTTACCAAGATACCTGCCGATGGTCTTTGCCTTGGCAGGAGACTCAACTATAACTAATGTCTTACCCATACTTGCCTGTCTTTCGTAAAAATTGTCACTAAATATATATAATTCATTAATGCGATATTGTCAAAGCGTATTTTCCTTTCTCCTGACATATAAGACCGTCAAGCTCCATGTCGGACAATATCTGAGCTATCCTGTAGAAAGGCAGTCCTATCCTCTCACAGAGATCATCACACGATTTGTTCCTTACTGACAGCTCATCGTTGATTATCGTCTTTATCTCTTCATCAGTGATATCTTCGGGAGAAGACAGGATCTTCCTGCGTATTGCAGCGACGATGACCTCCTTCCTGTCACCTGCCGCAGGAGTATTCCTGTCCATTTTACGGTACAGGAGCATAGATGCCGTCGCATCGATCACATCATCGACTGACAGTAATATCGACGCCCCGTCGTTTATAAGTCTCAGCCCGCCCATGCAGTTGTCCGCATAGATACTGTTCGGAAGGACAAATACCTCCCTGCCCTGACTGACTGCATAAGAAGCCGTGTGAAGTGTCCCGGAATATTCTCCCGCTTCCATGATCAGACAGCAGTCAGACAGCGCCGAGATAAGTCTGTTGCGCGACGGGAAATACTGTCTCCGTATACCGCTTGAAGGAGGCATCTCTGATATCACCGCCCCTCCCCCTCTGATGATCCGTTCAAAAACATCGGCATTCTCCCGGGGATAGATCTCATCACAGCCGCCCGGCATCACCGCAAGCGTTGTACCGCCGGCATTCATACACTCGTCATGAGCTATCCTGTCTATCCCCGCAGCCATCCCTGACACGATTACCGCACCGCCCGCGGCAAGAGGCTTTACGAAGTCTCTTGTCGCGATCTTTGAATACTGACTCGGCATACGCGAACCGACTACCGATACCGAACCGCAGTCATCTATCTTCTTGAGCACGTTCTCATCTCCCCTGAGATAGAAGACACGGGGCATTCCCGTCAGTCCTTCCCAGATCCCGGGATAATAATCACTGTCATCCGATATAACCTTTATCCTGTCGCGCCGCAGTATACTCTCGTATTTATCGTAGATATTCACCAACCTGTCCGGATCGGAATTTGCATCCCTGAGCCTTATCAAAGTGCGTTCCGACAAACAGTCCGGTTCTATTCCTTCCCTTACCGCTTCGAAAATTTCCTTGTAATTCTCTATCACCTTATTGTCGATAAGTTCCTTAATGCATTTCCCGTCGATTATCGTATTATTGATTATTACCGAATACATAAGGCTCCTGCTGTAATCCTCAGTTCTCATAATCTCTCACCTTATACATCAGAGCCTGCCTGACATGAACAGTCTCCACAGTCTCCGACCCTTCCATATCTGCTATTGTCCTTGCAACACGCATCAGCTTCTTAAATCCTCTGGCTGACAGCTCCGTCTTCACGGCCGCATCGGCAGCAAAATCCGCTACCTCATCACTGAATCTGAACAATTCCCTGTCAGTCCTCTCGCAGGTCCCGTTGAAAGTCTTATTGATTCCTTCCGTCCAGCAATACCTGTCTCTCTGCATCTTCCAGGCCCGCTCTATCCTCTCTTCAGCTTCCTTCTGTTCCCTGTCAGACTCCGTACGGCTCCTCCCTGATATCTCCACAAGCTCGGGAGTACTGACCTGCCGCATCTCCGTAAAGAGATCGATCCTGTCAAGGAACCCGCCGGACAGCCTGTTAAGATACCGCTTGCGCAATGAGGGAGTACATCTGCATTTACTGCCTCTCTCGTAATACAGACCGCACCTGCAGGGGTTGCCCGCCGCGACAAAAAGAAACGATGCCGGTACTTCCCTCACCTTACCGTCCTTCATGATCCTGACCACATGCTCCTCCAGCGGAACCTTGAGCTCTTCTATCACTTTCGTGTCGAAATCAGTTATCTCATCGGCAAAGAGTATCCCGTTATTTGCAAGTGCAAGCTCGCCCGGAACCGCTCCTCCCGATCTTCCGTTAAGCTTCGTCGGAGTACAGTTGCTGTATATCCTGCGGAAAGGCCTTTCACCGGGTCTGTATCCGTCAAGGTCTGTCTGCACGGACTCCATGAGCGACATGCATTGCCTCGCCTCGATATCGTCCAATGGCGGCATCAGTCCTTCTATGATCTCCGCTGCAAGAGTCTTGCCTGCACCCGGACTGCCGAGCATAAGAAGACTGTGCATTCCGGCACAGGCAATAACGAGCGCCTCCTTCGCCTTCTGCTGGCCCTTGAGTTCACTTAGCGTATGAATCTGTCTGGTGCTCCTTAACTCCGGCTTCCTGAATTCAAAGACTTCTGAAGAATAAGAGAAATTATTGAGAATATCACACACCTCATAAAGTGACCTTACCGTCATGCATCTGATTCCGGAACATGCGGCAGAATCCGTCTCCTCCTCCGGCACGAAAGTTATGTCCGCAGGATCCTTTGCTGCCTCGGTTAGTCTCAAAGATGCCTGCGGTGTCCCCCTGACATCGCCCGACAGGGACAGCTCCCCCTGGGCATAGACTCTTATGCTGTCCGAATACGGTACGGCTTCTGCCAGGAACAGTATCCCCAAAGCTATGGGAAGATCAAAACCTGAGCCGGACTTATGCATGTACGCCGGGGAAATGCTTACCATTATGTGACCCTTTGGCATCATGCACCCCAGCGATCTGACCGCAGAGATGATCCTACCCTTGGACTCCCTTATCGATGAGTCACAAAGTCCCGTAATATCGAACGTCGGTATTCCCGGCGACAGTGATATCTCTATCACCGATCTTGTGGCTGTAACTCCGTCTGCAAAGCATGATTCCAGCCGTACTACTTTATGTCTTACTGTCATATAGATTACCTCCTTATCTATAGTTGGAGGCATCATACACCCGAAACGTTCAAAAAAAGCTCCGAATTGATACGAAAATATAACAATTTGTCGATTTTGTGCTACAATTACTCGGCATAAGAATATATATCAAGGAGATAATTAAATGAAACTGGGCATCGTAGGCCTCCCCAACGTAGGCAAGAGCACATTATTCAACGCAATAACAAAGGCAGGTGCGGAATCCGCAAACTATCCTTTCTGTACAATAGAACCGAACGTGGGAGTCGTTGCCGTTCCCGACAGCCGTCTTGACGAACTTGCCAAGATGTACAACCCCGAGAAATACACCCCGGCCGTAGTCGAATTCGTTGATATCGCAGGTCTCGTCAAGGGTGCCAGCAAAGGAGAAGGCCTCGGCAACAAGTTCCTGTCCAACATCCGTGAGTGTGACGCCATCGTTCACGTCGTAAGATGCTTTGACGATCCGGACGTAGTACACGTTGACGGAAGCGCAGATCCCGAACGCGATATCGGAGTCATCGATATTGAGCTCATACTCTCAGATCTCGAGATCGTTGAAAAGAGGCTCGAGAGAATAAAGAAGATGATGAAGGGCGGCGACAAGTCTTTTGCCGCAGAGCTCGCCCTTTTCGAGAGGATATATGAATGTCTGTCCAACGAGAAGCCCGCAAGGAGCCTCGAATTTGACGAGGACGAGCAGCTCCTCCTCCGCGACTGCCAGCTTATATCACTGAAGCCTGTCCTCTTCTGCGCCAACATTGCAGAGAACGACATTAAGAATCCAGACATCCCCTATGTTCAGAAGGTCAGAGAGATCGCATCCTCCCAGGGTGCCGAAGTCGTCGTTATATCAGCGAAGATCGAGGATGAGCTGGGACAGCTTGAGCCTGAAGACAGAGAGATGTTCCTTGAGGACTTAGGGCTTGACTGTGCAGGTCTCGACAAGATGATCCAGGCATCATATAAGCTCCTCGGCCTCATCTCCTATCTTACGGCGGGCCCTCAGGAAGTCCGCGCATGGACAATAAAGAACGGAACAAAGGCTCCTCAGGCCGCAGGCAAGATCCACTCAGACTTTGAGAGAGGATTCATCAGAGCCGAAGTGGTTGCTTTCGATGATCTCATGAAGTGCGGATCATATAACGCAGCCAAGGAGAAGGGTCTTGTAAGATCCGAAGGCAAGGAATATGTAATGAAGGACGGCGACGTTGTACTGTTCAGATTCAACGTCTGAACACTGACTAACCGACGATAATTCTTTATAGTATAACCGATGAAAAGGTTGGGTGAATTTACAATTGACGGCAAACACGTATACAAGGAAGGCAGACTGAGGATCTCACCTGCCACGCTTATTCCCGTCAGTTTCCTTCTTGCTATCTTCTTCGGAACACTCCTTCTTATGCTTCCGGCAGCTTCCGCAACAGGCGAGAGCCAAGGGCTTGTCACGTCCCTGTTCACTGCGACATCATCCACCTGCGTTACCGGACTCGTTGTTGTCGATACCTTCTCGGCGTGGAGCCTGTTCGGCAAGATAGTTATACTTATACTCATCCAGCTGGGCGGTCTTGGTATCATATCGTTCACGTCAATGGTGATGATAGTACTGAGAAGACGCTTCTCCATCGAAGACAGGCAGCTCCTTGTTGATGCAATGAATTTTGACACCGGCAACGGCCTTCTGCGGTTCCTGATAAGGATCTTCAGATGGACTTTCATCGTTGAAGGAGTCGGAGCATTCTGCTATCTTTTTGAATTCGTTCCGAGGTTCGGGATTGCCAAAGGCACCTGGGTATCAGTCTTTACATCCATATCTGCATTCTGCAATGCCGGCATGGACATAATCGGGCCTGACAGTCTCATCGGCTATAACTCGAGTCCCGGCGTCCTGATAATCACAATGGTCCTTATAGTACTTGGCGGTCTGGGATATGTAGTCTGGTTCGATGTGACCGATGTTACGAGATACGGAATTAAGAACCGCTTCTCGATAAGAAGTATCTGCAAGAGGCTTTCTCCTCACAGCAAGCTTGTTCTCATTCTCACTTTCACACTCATCATCGCAGGCGCAGCCATTGTGTTCCCGGCCGAATATAACAATCCCGAGACGATGGGCAATATGCCGGCGGGCGACAAGATACTCAACAGCCTCTTCCAGTCGGTTACATTCAGAACGGCAGGATTTGCCAGTGTTCCCCAGAGCGGACTGTCGCCGGTATCGGTGCTTTTGGGATATGCATTGATGTTTATCGGGGGATCACCCATCGGGACTGCAGGCGGCGTCAAGACGGTAACAATGTTCATTGTTTTCCTTAATGTTGCATCATTTGCAGGTCATAGGAAGGAGTCTGTTTTATTCGACAGGAGAATATCGGAGAACACAGTCAGGAAAGCCACGGCAATAGTATCTGTCAGCCTGACTGTCGTAGTATTTGTTACCATGCTGATACTTGCCACTAACGATACGAATATTGTGGATGCCCTTTTTGAGACTTTCAGTGCAATAGCAACCGTCGGACTCAGCAGAGGTCTGACAGGCGAACTCAATGTCATCGGCAAGACCCTGATAATAATCACAATGTATCTTGGACGTATCGGGCCTATATCACTGGCTATTTTCTTCACCAATGTGAAGCCTTCAAACAAGAAAAATCTGAATTATGCTCACGGCAAATTTTATGTAGGATAGGAGACTTATTATGGGTTTATCGATCGGTATTCTGGGACTTGGGAAATACGGCAGAAGTCTTGCCGAGCACATGTATAAGCTCGGCGCTGATGTGCTCGTCGCAGACAAGGACAGCGTAATTATAGAAGAGTTCTCATCCAAGGTTAACTTCGCGGTCTGTGCAGACCTGGCAAATGAAGCGGAACTCAATGACCTCGGGCTCGGCAACCTTGACGTGGTCGTCGTCTCTATGGGCTCTAACCTCGAGGCCACCATTATGTCTGTCGCTATTGCCAAGGAGAAAGGCGTGGGTTACGTAATGGCCAAGACTTCATCTGAGAGGATGTCGTCCATTCTCACCAAGATCGGCGTGGACAAACTCATCGACCCGGAAGAGGAGAGTGGCATCCGCACTGCAAAGATACTGGCATCCGGTCGGGTTATCGACTATATTGACATCGAAGGCAATCTCTGTATGGTTGAGATCAAGCCCAAAGAGAAATGGCTTGGTCACAGTCTCAAAGACCTTGAGATCCGCCGAACGGATCATATCAACATCATTGCAATAAAGCAAGGCGAAGAAGACTGGGCTTTCCCCGATCCGAGAGTTGAGATCACTGCCGAGACTTCTCTTATGGCCGTACTTGACAAGAAGGATCTGACAAGGGTACAGTAACCTAATCGACTGTCACTTCACCGTTGCCGTGAATATCGATCCTTTCACCGCCGTAAGTGGGCGCAGGCTTGATTATGCACCATATCAGGTCTTTGCTCCTCGCAATGCTCTCGCGAACATAATTCCACGGATGCACAGTATAAGGACCCTGAACTGCTCTGACACCACGGCATTCTATCCCCATTGCCCTGCAGTTATATACTGACCTTGCAATGTGATAACTCTGTGTTACCACGATTGCTTTTTTTATACCGAATATATCCCTGGCGCGTATCATCGTTTCATATGTCGAGAACCCTGCATGATCCATGAAGATGTCCTCCGGCGGGACTCCGCTGTCGATGGCATACCGGCGCATGACACCGACTTCATTATAGTTCTCCCTGCCGTGATCACCGCTCATAAGGAGCTTAGGAGCAAATCCGCGCTTATACAGATCGATCGCCGTGTCAAGTCTGTCACTCAGAAAAGGCGATGGCGAATCGCCTCTTATTCCGCATCCGAGGACGATTATGCAGTCACAGTCTTCTTCAGGGCCGGTTATCTCGTCAAGATCGAATATGATGCTGTCCGTTGATGCGGTGATTATCAGGTTTGCAGTTGCAAAATACAGTGCGGCGACAGCTGCTACCAGCAGAAATGCGGCAAGTATCCGCTTAATTATCTTTGTCTTCTTCGTCTTTGTCTTCATCAGACGATTCTCCCCTGATCTTCCCGTCTTCCACATCCTGCATTATTGCCTTGATGTTCTTTGTTATCCTCAGTATCGAGAATAATGACACAAGGAACACCGACAGTATGGATACTTCGGCAATGATAATGAATACCAGTGGCAGTTCCCGCTTAACAAATGACATAATAAGCAGGAACACTGTTCCCGACAGATATACCGCAGACGCGGCGATAATAAATTTGCGTGTTGCAGGGATCATGAAGCCGGGTTTGCCGATAATAAAATATAGCATTACTGCAAATGCTATAGCAGCCATGACACATGCAATGATTGTATTCAAATCCTTATACCCCTTCCGTTCAGTTCCTTCTCGATGAGTTTGTCGATCGACGCATACGTCTCGTCCAGCGTCCCCGAATTATCTATGCTGTAGTCGCCCAGCTGTTCATACTCATCGTCGGTCATCTGCATTGCGATCCTTCTTTTGGCATCATCCGCATCCATCCCGCGGTCCTTAAGCCTGGCAAGGCGCACATCCAGGTCACATGTAACGACCCAAATCTGATTGCACATATTAACGAATCTGTTCACAGGGATCGGCACGTCGAGCACAACGCATTTAGCGCCCTTGACGCGGAGCTTGCCGACTTCCTCCTCCATCTTGTCGAGGACGAATCTGTGAACGATCGAAGACAGCACATCAAGCTTGGTCTTGTCCTTGAATACGATCCCGGACACGTATTTACGGTTCAATGCGCCGTTGTCCTTCACCGCTCTCCTGCCAAAGACCTCAGCAATCGCAGGAACAGCTATCCCTCCGACGTCTGTCACCTGTCTTGATAATTCATCGGCATCGATAACCGTAAGCCCCTTATCTCCAAGATATGAACTTACAGTTGATTTACCTGATCCGATACCGCCTGTTACTCCCAATACAAACATAGAACTGATAACCTCACTTCGCCGTCAGCCAGTTATCGCCGCTGCCGGGTTCTGCTATGAGCGGTATGTCCAGAGATACCGCCGACTCCATCTCTCGCTTAAGAAGAGCCGCGACCTTGTCCCTGTCACCGATGTCACACTCAACGATCAATTCGTCATGCACCTGCATAACGAGTTTGGCATCAGGGCACTCATTTCGAAGAGCTCTGTACACACGGTTCATTGCGATCTTGATGATATCGGCGGCACTTCCCTGAATAGGCGTATTCATCGCTGCCCTCAGCCCGAAATTCCTCACATTCCTGTTCTGGCTCTTAAGCTCGTTAAGATACCTTCTCCTCTTGAAGATCGTCTCCACGTAGCCCAGCCTCTCACCTGCCTCCTTGAGGCCGTTAAGGAAGTTCATGATACCCGGGAACTGCTTCTCGTACTCCTTTATGAGGTCTGAAGCTTCCTTGTAGCTTATCTGAAGGTCATTCGACAGCCCGTACTCTGAAATGCCGTATATGATGCTGAAATTGACCGTCTTGGAGGCTGCTCTCATCCGTGGTGTTACTTCATCAACACTGCTTAATCCGTACACCTTGACAGCAGTCATCTTATGGACGTCTTTGTTCTCCCTGAAGGCTGCACACATGTCACTGTCTTTGGACAGTGCGGCAAGAAGGCGCAGTTCGATCTGCGAGTAGTCGGCATCTACCAGCACCCTTCCTTCAGGCGCCGTAAACGCCGCTCTGATCCTGGCTCCCTCATCTGATCTTACAGGTATATTCTGAAGATTCGGTTCTGTTGATGAGAGCCTTCCGGTATTTGTCATTGCCTGCGTGAAGGTAGTCCTTATCCTGCCGTCATTATCTATCGACTTTGTAAGACCTGCGGCATAAGTCGAATCGAGCTTGGACAGTTCCCTGTATCTTATTATCTTCTCTACAACGGGATGGTACTGAATAAGTCTGTTGAGCTCGTCAATACCTGTGGAATATACTCCTGTCTTGCCTTTCTTGCCGTGAGGCAGCCCCAGTCCGTCCTCCTCATAGAGAACATCAGCAAGCTGCTTGGGTGAATTGATATTGAACCTCCTGCCGCACATGCCGTAGATCTCTTCTGAGAGCGTCTCTAAGCGTTTTGTGTACTCTTCGTGAAGTTCGTCCAGTGCGGCGTGCGACACGTGCATACCGTTGCGTTCTATGGCGTCAAGTGTGATCACCAGAGGGAACTCTATCTCATACAGGAGATACTCAAGACCTCTGTCCTTGATCTCTGCCCTCTGAAGCTTCGCAATGAACAGATTAAGCTTTGCTCTCTTACCCGCCTTCAGATATTCGTCATCCGGATTATCATCCATCAGAAAATCCATCGTCAGCTGTTTCTTCTCCGTCTCCTCGGCATAAGGAAACGGAAGTCCTGTCACGGTCTCGAACAACCTTATGAAGTCAGCCTTACCGCCATCGATCTCGTTAAGAACGGGACCTGCGATACCGGTGTCAAATACCTTGTCAACTCCCGGAAGAGGGCGGCTTATTGCCTTGAACTTGTCCTTGTACTCATAAGCGACCGGAATGATGTCACTGTAAGTTCCGAAGAGCTTCTCAGCCTCGTCTGCCGTCAGTACGAAGATGCGACTGTCGTCAGCCGTCACCAGAATGACACTGTCCCTGACGACATCAACAGCAAACTCTTCTGACACGAGCGCCGGGACTGACCCTGCACCGTGCACGATCTCAGGATCGCGCTTTATCTCTTCAGCGATACATCTCAATATCTCCTTGCGCTCTTCACTGACAGCGCTCTGCTCTATCTCTTCGGCAGATACCGTTCTACCCTCGGAACTGATCCTTGATATGCCGATCTTCTTGATAAAGCTCTTCAGTGCCAGCCTGTCAAGCGTATCATACAACGCATCGTTCTTCTCGGCATCGGCGGGAAGGCCTCCGTAAACCGTCTTATCGATCCCGTAAGGAACAGGCACGAACCTGTCTATCGTACAAAGCTTGATATTAAGAGCAAGAAGTTCTCTTGATTCGTTCAGGCGGGAGGCCAAAGCAGGAGACATCTCATCAGTGTGAGACAGGACTCCCTCTATGTCACCGTACTGTGCGATGAGTTTGAATGCGGTCTTCTCACCGACCTTCTCAACACCTTTGATATTGTCTGAATTATCACCCATCAGGGCCTTAACATATACAAACACTTCAGGCCTAACGCCATATGTTGTCTCGAACATTGCACGGTCGTAGAGAACCCTCGGCTCCTTACCCTTACCGGACTGGGGAAGTATAACAGACACGTCATCTGAGATCAGCTGGAAATCATCATGATCTCCGCTGAATATGAATACTTTATCTCCTGCCTCGCTGCCGAGTCTTGCCAGAGTTCCGATGAGGTCGTCTGCCTCATATCCCTCAAGTTCCATGCGGGCGATCCCCCACTTGTCGAGGATGTCTTTGACAACGGGCATCTGGGCTGCAAGGTCATCCGGCATACCCTTGCGGTTGGCCTTGTATTCAGTGCTCATCTTATGCCTGAATGTGGGAGCCTTAAGATCAAAAAGAACGCATATCTTATCCGGCTCATACTCCTTCATCACGCCGTGAATTGAATTGAGGAAGCCGTTGACTGCACCCGTGGGAGTACCGTCGGGAGCAGTCATCGGAGCTCTTCCGATGACTGCGAAGTAGGCTCTGTTGATTATCGAATTGCCGTCAACAAGCAAGAGCTTGCCCATTACTTGCCCTCCGCTTCTATCTCTCTTCTTCTGACTGCATGAGCAGTACTTATCATGAGCTTGATCCTGTTGAGCTGGTTAGCCTCCGACGCACCCGGATCATAGTCGATCGGGATAATGTTGGAATTCGGATACTGGCGTCTCAGCTCCTTGATCATGCCCTTGCCGGTAACGTGGTTAGGCAGACAGGCGAAAGGCTGTGCACATATGATGTTCGGAACACCGTCCTGGATAAGCTCGATCATCTCTGCAGTCAGGAACCAGCCCTCTCCGCAGAAATTGCCGCAGCTGAGGACAGTGGATGACTTGGATGCCAGTTCCTCTATCCTTTCGGTGAGCATGAACTTGCCGCCCGTCTTCTTAAAGGCATCGTTGATCGGCTTCCTGAACTTCTCGAGCACATTGATCGCCAGCTGGTTGATCCTTGCGGTACGCTTGCTCCTGCCGAGGTTGCTCTGTGCCCAGATAGGGTTGTAGCAGCAGTACAGGAAGAAATCAAGAACTCCGGGCAGCACACCTTCACAGCCCTCGGCCTCAATGACATCTATCGCATTGTTATTGGCATCGGGATGGAACTTGACCAGGATCTCGCCGACAAGTCCTACCCGCGGCTTCCTGGGGATATCCTGCAGAGGCAGCTTATCAAAAAGCGATACTGCGAGATTGACGTATTTCTTATAGGATCTGATCCTCGGGATGTTATCTATATCCGCACCGATCTCCTTGAGGCAGGCCTTGATAACCTTCTTCTCCTCCTCAGGTCTGTCCCAGTAATTATTAGGCATTACCTGGTCGTATCTCGGTGAGAGGTCATCATCCTTCTCACCCGGATTGAGCATCTTCCTGCCCACCCTGTTGAGATACATGTAAAGCGCGTTGGCAGAACCTTTCACCTTCTCATACGGCCTTGTCCTGAGGAGCAATGTTGTGAGCATGTCACCGAGGCAGATCGCCTTGATCGCTGCGAAAGCAAATCCCGGCGTGATCTTCCACCCCTCATTCTTCTCAAACTGCTGCACAGACAGTGCTACGACAGGAATCTGTGAGAATCCTGCATCCTTCAAGGCCTTGCGCAGGAACGCAACGTAATTGGTGGCACGGCATCCGCCGCCCGTCTGTGTGATCATGAGTGTACAGTTGTCTGGATCGACCTCGCCCCTCAATACAGCATTCATCATCTGTCCGACAACGACTATTGTGGGGAAGCATGCATCGTTATTGACATACTTAAGACCGCACTCGATATCTTCTCTTGTAGCCTGCTTCAGGAGCTTGAGATGGTATCCTGCATCGTGGAAGGCCGCTTCAACCAGATCAAACTGGATGGGTGCCATCTGAGGCGCTATGAGGGTGTGTTCCTTCTTATTCTGCTTAGTAAACTCATTACGCTTCAGTGTATATCTTCCCTCTTCCGCGATCTTGGCAGGATCTTCTTGCGTGGCTTTGCTGCTGCCGGCATTCTCGGAGCGCTCGTTCATAGCAACTACAAGAGATCTCATTCTTATCCTTGCAGCACCGAGGTTGGATACTTCATCGATCTTGAGGAGCGTGTAAAGCTTGCCGGACTGCTCCAGGATCTCCTGGACCTGATCCGAGGTAACCGCATCAAGACCGCAGCCGAAGCTGGTCAGCTGAACAAGTTCCAGCTCAGGTCTGGTAATAACGAATGCGGCAGCTTCATAAAGCCTTGTGTGATACATCCACTGATCGACTACTCTGATCGGCCTCTTAAGCCTTCCGGGCTTTGCAACGGAATCCTCTGTCAGGACTGCAAGTCCAAGTGAATTGATCATCTCGGGAATTCCATGATTTATCTCGGGATCTATGTGATATGGTCTGCCGGCAAGTACAATACCCTTAATACCGCGCCTTCCTATCTCTTCGAGTATCTCCCTGCCCTTGCTGCGGATATCCTCCTTGAAGTTGTAGTACTCTTCACATCCGGCGGCGACGGCCTCCTTTGCCTCTTCCAAAGTAACGCCGCAGTAATCAAAGCACTTGGCAAGATTAACAGCCACGGTATCCATGTTGTCCAGCGGCATGAACGGATTGAGATATCTTATGTTCTTCTCCTTGATGTTCTCCACATTATTGCGGATTACTTCCGGGTATGAGCATACGATCGGGCAATTGTAATGGTTGCCGGAATTCTGATTCTCGACCTGCTCATAAGGAACGGAAGGATAGAATATTGTCGTGATACCCTTGCCGATGAGATTCTCGATATGGCCGTGTGCAAGCTTGGCCGGATAGCATACCGATTCAGAAGGAATCGTCTCCATTCCTTTCTCGAACAGTGCATGTGAAGATCTCGCTGAGATGACAACACGGAATCCGAGCTTCGTCAGTATCGTGAACCAGAAAGGATAATTCTCATACTGGTTGAGACATCTCGGAATTCCGATCTCGCCTCTCGGCGCATCCTCGATCTTCAGCGGCTTATACCTGAACGTTCTCTCATACTTATATTTGAAGAGATTAGGAATGGCTTCCTTGTCATTCCTGTGCTCCTGTTCAAGAGCGATATCCTCGCCCCTCTCACATCTGTTGCCTGACACGAACTTCTTACCGTTCGAGAATGTCGCGATAGTAAGACGGCAGTGATTTGTGCATCCGGGGCACTGTGTATTCTCCGTCTCCATCTCGAAAGAGTCGAGTTCCTCAGGCCCGAGTATTCCGGACGCCGCGTTATCAGCTCTGTCACCTGAAGATTCCGGGCACCTGTCCCTCGCGAGAAGAGCAGCGCCGAACGCACCCATAAGACCTGCCACATTAGGTCTGATGACTTCTCTTTGTGATATGATCTCAAAGCATCTCAGGATGGCATCATTAAGGAATGTTCCACCCTGTACCACAATGTTCCTGCCAAGCTGCTCAGTATCTCTTATCTTGATTACTTTGTAAAGCGCATTCCTTACTACGGAATATGACAATCCGGCGGATATGTCACCGACAGAAGCACCTTCCTTCTGCGCCTGCTTAACCTTGGAATTCATAAACACGGTACATCTCGTACCGAGGTCAACGGGATTCGTCGCCTTGAGCGCTTCCTTGGCGAACTGCTCGGAACCCATTCCCAGTGTCTGCGCGAAAGTCTGGATGAACGATCCGCATCCGGAAGAGCATGCCTCATTGAGCATAATAGAGTCGATGACACCGTTCCTTATTCTCATACACTTCATGTCCTGTCCGCCGATATCGATGATGAAATCAACATCGGGACAGAAGAACTTGGCAGACGTAAAATGTGCCATCGTCTCTATCTCACCGTCATCTACACCGAGCGCAGCCTTGATGATATTCTCTCCGTATCCGGTTACGCATGAATAAGCGATATGACATGATGACGGCATGTTCCTGTAAATGTCCTTGAGTATATTCACGGCACTCATTACGGGGTTGCCCTTATTGCTCTCATAGAATGTATAGACGATATCTTTGTTGCTGTTGATAACTACCGCTTTTGTAGTGGTTGAACCTGCGTCTATACCGAGGTACAAAGCTCCCTTCTGGCGTCTCAGATCCTCAACCGGAATGGATGTCTTCTCATGCCTGTCGTAGAATGCCTTCTTCTCCGCTTCATCCTTGAACAGAGGCGATATCCTGATGATATCGGGCTTGAATCCTTCCTTGTTCTTGAACCTCTCAAGAAGCTCCTTGAGATTGACAGGCTCGCTGTCGGCTGACAGAGCTGCACCCAACGCAACATAGATCTGCGCCTCATCAGGCATCCAGAATGAATCAACCTTGTCACTCAGCGTTCTCTCGAATGCGTTGCGGAGCTCGGAATTGAAGTAAAGAGGACCGCCGAGGAAAGCAACATTGCCCTTGATCGGTCTGCCGCACGCAAGACCCGCTATCGTCTGGTTAACGACGGACTGATATATTGAGGCAGCCAGGTCTTCCTTGGCAGCGCCTTCATTGATCAGCGGCTGGAGGTCACTCTTTGCAAAGACACCGCAGCGGCTCGCAATGGTATAGAGAGATCTGTAATCCTTGGCGAAATTATTAAGTCCGTCAGCATCTGTCTGCAGGAGCGATGCCATCTGGTCGATGAAGGCACCCGTACCTCCGGCGCATGTGCCGTTCATTCTCTGCTCAAGGACCGGATGCATGTAAGTGATCTTGGCATCCTCTCCGCCAAGCTCGATGATAACGTCAGTCTCGGGATGGAACTTGTTGATTGCAACTGTCTCGGCCATGACCTCCTGAATGAACTTCAGATGAAGCCAGTTAGCAACGGAGAGTCCTCCCGAACCGGTTATCGTAACACTTACATCGATCCCCGGATACTTGGCGTCCAATTCCTCGAAGAGCTGATTAAGAAGACCCGACACATCGGAATGATGTCTTCTGTACTCGCTGTGTACTATCTCATCTCCGTCAAGCAGAACAACCTTGATAGTAGTCGATCCTATATCAAGTCCTAATCTGTAGCGGTTACTCATTACTTATCTCCTTTGGTATTTGCTTTGTTTATGTCAGGCGCACCCTTCGGCTGCCTGTTGCTGGAAGGATTGATATTCATACCGTCGTAAAGCGAGGTTCCGACCTTCTTCTCACGCTGAGACCTTGCAGTCATTATCGCCGACTGATGGCTCCTGTACGTCCTTCCCCTTCTCTTATTCATATCACCGAAAACCTTCAGCGAATTCTCGCGAAGCTCTCTCATATGTTCCTTCTGCGCTTCCCTCAGCGCCTGCTTGAAGTCTGCGCTGGCATTGAGCATATCCTTGAGTTCATCGCTCAGCGACAGCCTTAGCAGCTCATCCGGCACGCCCTTATTCAAATCGAAAGGATTGCCGAACCGGTCCGTTACCTTAAGCTGCAGAGCCTCAGTAATAAGCACAACATTGCGCTCATATATCGCGAAATCACACTTGATCCCAAGCTGCAGCGGAAGCCCGTAGAAATTGAGATTTGCATACGGCAGACTCCTTGTAAATATCAGGTGAAGCGTGATCAGCTTCATGTATGATTCCAGGTTGATGCATTCCTGATCACACACAAGAGTCAGCTGTCCCCTCTCGATCATGCATGCTATATCGCTCTTCTCATTCTCAAATCCGTTCGCCCACAGGAAATAAAGTTCCCTGTAAACGTCCTTCTTAAACGACTCAAAATCTCTCGTGAGCGGAACGGCCAGAACCGTCGGACCGAGATTGAAGATATACTGCATATAAGATACCTCCAGATACTGGGGTACCGAGAAGTATTTGATGTACGCTGCTATATCGCGGCTGTTGAAAATATATCTGTGCACTGAGCATGACTCCATTATTATTATAATAATTATACGCGTAGCATTATAACACAGTTTGGGCAATTATTCGGATAAATATGTCAGCAATGCCATCCAATGTCATCCGGCGGCTGATTATTGAACAAAAAAAACAGCATACAGGGCTCAATTGTTGTGATACTCGTTTCATTATTATTTCGGGGCGGTATGAGATAATTAGCAGGTGTCGTAAGACAAATAACTCAAAGGGGGTTATAGATATGAAAAGAGTAATGACATCCGTACTTGCAGCATGCATGGCATTATCAATGGCAGCATGCGCATCCAAAACCCAAACATCAGACAGCTCCGCGCAGAACGAGCAGAGTGCACAGAGCTCACAGAGCGGGCAGTCAGCAGCAATTGCAGCAGAGCCTAAGGACATTGAAGCTGCTATCGCAAGCAAGCTCGGTGCAGATTACCTGTCGACAGTCGAAGTTGCGGCAGATGATCTTTACCTCACGCCTCTCGCAGATCTTGATATGACAAAGATCGAGAGCTATATCGTCAAGCAGGCAGAGATCCCTTCTGTTGATACAGATAAGGTAGTTATCGCAAAGTGCAGTGACGCAGCCTACGCAGACGAAGTCGTAAAGGCATGTGAGGCTGACTTCCAGCAGACAGTTCACTACATCCATCAGTATCCTTTCGGCGTTGCAAAAGTTGAGGGCGGCAGGATCTACAAGATCGACAGCCTGGTAATCTACGTTATCGGCGGCAAGAGCGCAGGCGAGAATGACTCTGATGAAGCAGCTGCAAAACTCGCATCTGACGAATATGCAAAGATTGACGAGGCTATCAAGAGTGTAACGGGAACACTTCCCGAGAACCTTGCAACATATGATGCAAGCTCAGAGAACACACCCGATGAAGGCGGAGACGCGATCCCGGATAAGCCGATCATCGGCGGTTGATAACAGCCGATACTGATCCAGATCAAGCCAAAGGGCTGGCCAATGTGATATTATCACGACGGTCAGCCCTTTTTGTTATTAGCGGAATCCGGTGGATAGATGTGAGTACGCGCCCGCGCTAATGTATGTTTTACACCGCCACCTGAGCCGTATAGGTTGATGTGAGCCCCGGTCGTCCTATATGATCAAGCCACTCATGCAATCAGAGTTGTGACTCACCGGTCAATATATCTCCCCCACGCCGTTTCCGCAGAAAAACAGCAATCCTTCCGCAGAAAATGCGGAAAAAATCTTAAATCCTGCGGATTCCGCAAAAATCAGAAATCTTTCCGCAAATTCTGCGGAAGAATCTTAAAATCTCGCGGAAACAGGATTCTCGCGTCTGCCGTTAACGGACCGGCCAGGCATAGTATTACTATAGCTTTCGCGCGATCCAACAAACAAAAAGCGCCCCGGGCGAACCATCACCCGGGGCATTCTTTATTCAACTCAATAACCTGTTATCAGATAGCAGCCTTTGCTTTCTCAACAAGTGCTGTGAAGCCTGTAGGATCTGTGATAGCGATATCAGACAGAACCTTACGGTCGAGGTCGATTCCGGCCTTCTTGAGTCCGCCCATGAACTTGCTGTAGCTCATATCATTGAGTCTGCAAGCTGCATTGATACGAACGATCCAAAGCTTACGGAAATCTCTCTTCTTCTGCTTCCTGTCACGGTAAGCGTAGTTACCTGACTTAAGTACAGCCTGGTTAGCAACCTTGAACAGCTTGCTCTTGTGGCCCCAGTATCCCTTAGCCTGCTTAAGGATCTTATGATGACGTGCTCTTGTACGAATGCCTCTCTTTACTCTGGACATATTTATTTCCTCCTAATCACGATAAAACTTCTAATCAAGCGTAAGGGATCATCTTCTTGATAACCTTAGCGTTTGCATCTGCACAAACCTGGCTATGACGGAGATGTCTCATTCTCTTTGTAGGTCTCTTGCTCAAGATATGGCTTCTGAATGACTGCTTATGAAGCACTTTACCGCTTGCTGTGACCTTAAATCTTTTCTTTGATGAACTGTGTGTCTTCTGCTTAGGCATTATACTGTCCTCCTGTTATTAATTACTTCTTCTTGAGAGGCGTAAGATACATGACCATGTTGCGTCCTTCTGTCTTAGCCTTCTTATCAATCGTTCCGTACTCTGCAAGACCTTCGGCGAAGCTGTTCATCACTTCATAGCCTTTGTCCTGGAAAGCCATCTCACGGCCGCGGAATCTGATATTCACCTTGACTCTGTCGCCGTTTGACAGGAACTTTATAGCTGCCTTCCTCTTTACTTCGATGTCATGAACATCTGTATTGAGCTTCAAACCAATTTCCTTAAGTTCTGTCTCTTTCTGCTTCTTCTTAGCTTCCTTCTCTCTCTTACCCTTCTCGAAAAGGAATTTGCCGTAATCCATAATCCTGCACACAGGATTATCAGGATTAGTCGAGATGCATACAAGATCCAGATCTGCCTCATCGGCCATCTCTCTGGCCTTCTCGATAGGTACAACGCCGACCATGTTACCGTCTGCGTCTATCAGTCTGACTTGTGCAAACTTGATAGCGTCACCTACCATCTGCGTTTCAGCCCCCTTAGCGATGTTCACTCACCTCCAAACATAAAAAAGAACGGACTTCCGATCCGTTCTCACAACAACCCTTTTGCCTTACAGCAATAATAAAGTCTGTGACCTCTTTACCTAAGCTTGAGGTGAGAACGGAAAGTTCTGCTTTGATTGACTTGTGTATATTAGCGTGATTTCCTTCTGTTGTCAAGCATTTAATCTTAATCGTAGGGATTCCAGGCATTCCTGACGGCAACTCCGTCCTCATAGTAATACCAGTCGTTGCCATCCTTCTCCCAGCCGTTTTCCCTTGCGGCAAACACCTGCACAGGTATAATGCACGCTATCATTACGGCTATGAGAATAGACGCGAAGAGTTTCTTGGAATATGTCATTTTACGATTCATCTTATGTCAGTATTCAGTGTAATCTATAAGCTTCCTGATACAGCTTATAAAGCGATGCAGCCGCATTCTTTACCTTGATGTCGTAATCACCGTCAAGCACTTTGTAACAGTAGACCAGAGGAGATACTGATATCTCTGAATCCTTATCCCCGGATCTGAGCCCGATACTGAAGTCCCATCCGAGCGCGTACCAGCTGATATTATCGACATAAATGATAGTGTACTTCGATGATGCAGTGTTATCTATCCTGACATTAGGAACGGTTCCGGAGAGTTCTACACTGTCTTTCGCAAAGTAAAGCTTGAGGGATGTTCCGGATTTGAGCAAGAGACTTGATCCGCAGAAAATATCTTTGATATCACCCATGTCATAATCCGAATACTCATTTGCCAGATCTGATTTGATCTGATCAAGTTCATCCTGACTGAATGAATCGTTTACATAAGAGTATTCCATAGGATATGCATCATGGCCGAAGGCATTCTGAGCGCATGCGCAGTAGCTCAACAGAGCCTCAATAAGCCCGCTGTACTTACCGTCATCAAAATCAGAAGGATGACTGTGGATGTAATCGGCATACTCAGCTGCAGAGAAAGTATACTCGGGACTTATTGCATCACCGCTCATGCTGAATAACTGAGCCTTGACAGGATCGTTAATATTCTTGGCCGGCATGGAGTAAGTGAAATAACCGACAGTTTTATCATTAGAGCCGGACAAATGATATTTTTCATCTTCCGTAACATTTCCGTCAGCATCGGTAAAACGGATATATCCCCATGCCTCAGTCTGCATTTTGTAAAGGTCTTCCAAATAGAAATCCACTTTCAGCAGTCCGTCGCGAAGTGACATCTGATAACCGTACATGCGAACAGTCTGCATAGAATCATCCTCGTCATAACTGAGGTTCAGATCATAATCGTGAGGGGTGAGAGCATATTCATTGTAAAGTGATCTGGGCAGGTGGCACACGGTCTTTGCTTCCCTCTTGAAGCAGGAATAATACGCACCATTCTTCCATGCATACCTGGGGGCATAGCAATAGATATCATTCATCCCCGTACAATCCGTAAAAGCCGTGCTTGCGATGCTTGTTACCTGCTGATTGATCGTGATCTCCTCAAGAGATGAGCATCCGCTGAAAGCATAATCTCCGATATCCGTAATGCTCTCGGGCATCGAGACGGAAACAATATCGGAACAATCGGCAAAAGCATAATTACCTATCCGCGTAATATTCATTCCGATATCAACCTTCTCGACATAAGGACTCACTGATGCCCATGGTGCCCTGCCGGAATATGAGTAATCCTTTATCTCGCCCGAACCCTTAAAGGTCAGCGTTCTGCTCTCCGGATCCAGCGCCCAGCTGATGTTCTCTTCAGGATCTCCGCAGTATCCGGAAGGCTCCGTTATCGTATAGGTCAATTCCATCGCAACTCCGGTTACCCTTCCCGGTATCAGCGGAGTTACCGTCACCTTGTGAGAGCCCGGCATGAACGTATCATCGTAAGTGACGGTATAATCCGTTCCCTCAACATATTCACTCAAACCGAGTATCTCCGGCTTGATCTGTTCGCCTGTGAACACAAATGAATCCTGTGCGAGCTTAATATCGGTATTGATCCATTCCATCCTGATATCCTGATCCGAAGATCTTGATACATCTGCTTCAAGGTCATATCCAAAACTACCCGCGGGGGCATCCTTTTGTACAAGAGATCCGTTCTCAAACTCACAGTACTTAACATAGGCATACTGGTTAGGATCAAAGCTTGCCGTCCCCTTGGATGAAGAAGGAGAGACCAATCTCACATTATCAGGGAACTTCAGGAAGATACTGTCATTTGTCCTCTCGAAATACACTTCCCTAACGCCCTCCTCACGGAGGATGCAGAAATCATTGAATGTTCTGAAAGAATAATTACTGAGGAGATCCGTATCCAAAAGGGTAATCAGCTTATCATTGTGGGATATAGCCTTATCTGTCCAGTTCGTTTTGGCAGGATAATAAGTTACTTCATGGTATTGCAATATCCTGTATGCTTCCGTTCCTTCCGGGACGTTACTGAAAGTAAGCAGATTATCATCAGCGTGAGCATCAAAATTCTCACCCGTGTAAAGAGGAGTTCCTATAGGGAACGCTTCTTTACTCTCCGCCATAACGGCAAATGATGTAAACGCGATGGCAGATGTACTCAATAAAGCCATAACCTGCAGCCGTAACTTATTTAATCTGTTCATATCCGTTCTCCCTCAATGTATAACTTTAAGAAAACTTCTTCTGTGAATAGGACTCATTCCATGCTCCCGTATGGCAGCATAGTGATCCTTTGTTCCGTATCCTTTGTGCTTCGCAAACCCGTAGCCGGGGTACTTCTCATCGTATTCTTCCATAATGTGGTCCCTTGTTACCTTGGCCAGTATCGAAGCTGCCGCGATCGAGTTGGACTTGGCATCCCCTTTGATTATCGGGACTACTTCCTGATCAACACCCTCAAGCTTTACCGCATCGATAAGAAGGAGATCAGGAACGATACTGTCCGATATCTGCCTTACACATTCTCTCATAGCCTGCTTGGTCGCTTCAAGTATGTTGATCTCATCTATCGTACCGGCATCAACCGCAACGACGGCATAAGCAAGCGCATTCTCTTTGATCACCGGGAAAAGAGCTTCTCTCTTCTTCTCGGAGAGCTTCTTGCTGTCATCAAGACCATATACGGGTTTTGCCGGGTCAAGTATGCAGCAGGCAGCCACGACAGGTCCTGCCAACGGTCCTCTGCCCGCTTCGTCGATACCCGCGATCGCTTTATAGCCTTTGGCGGTGTATCCGTTCTCGTATATGCTCAGTTCGGCGTACTTTGCCTCCAGCATTTCCTGTGTTATCTTAGCCATTTTGCTTCTCCTTCAGAACAGGGACTTCCAGCGTTATCCTGCCTATCCTTCCTGACTGAAGGTCATCAAGCAGGAGTCTTGCGAACCTGTCTTCGTCTATCCTTCCCCCGCTCATGAGACACCCTCTCTTACGGGCCATCTCCTGGAATATTTCGTAATCGTCCTGTGCAGGAAGTTCGACTTTATAACGCTCGCTCATAAGCGACGGATACAGATCATTTAAAATCTTCATTGTCTCGTATGATGCTTCCAGAACGTCTATTACCTCCTCTTTAACAGCACCTGTCGCGACCAGACAAATACCCGACCTCTTGCTCTGGATCTTCGGCCATAATACGCCCGGCATATCCATCAGTTCAAAACGAGAATCAGTCTTGATCCATTTGGGTGCCCTCGTAACGCCGGGACGGTCACCTGTTACGGCACTCTTTTTGCCTGCCATGGCATTTATTAGAGTTGACTTTCCGGTATTTGGAACCCCTACAACCATGGCACGTATCGGACGTCCCGTGCGTCCCTTAGCTGCCGCTTTCTCAAGCAGTTCCGACAGTTCTTCTTCTGATGCCTTCTTGAGAGCATCTATGCCTCCTTTGCGGTTAGCCTGGATGGGGATCGCCTTTATGCCCTGCTTCTTATAATACTGCACCCATTCGTTAGTCTTATCCGGATCTGCCAGGTCAGCCTTATTAAGAAGAATGATGTGCGGCTTGCTGCCGATTATCTGATTGAGCTCAGGATTCCTGCTGCTGAACGGGATCCTCGCATCTACCGTCTCGAAAACAATATCCACCAGCTTCAGGTTCTCTGAAGTCTGGTTGAGAGCTTTACGCATATGCCCCGGAAACCAGTTAATATTTGACCTGTTATCACTCATGCTGCAGGATCTCCGTACCGGGATATGAAGGGATCGCACCCTTGCGCTGAATACTCAGGGAACAATATCTTGCAGCAAATTCTGCTGCCTCCCTGAGGATGTCCTCTCCGGTCCCGCTGATGTTGTCTTTGTTCACTCCAAGCTGTTCAAGCTTCCACAGGAAAGAACCGATGGAAGCATCGCCCGCACCTGTCGTATCAACCACCTCAACGGAAGGCGCCGCGACACTTGCACAGGCATTCTTTGTATACGCACGCATGCCGTCCTTGCCGCATGTATAAAGCACAAGACTCACGCCTCTGTCCCATAACAGCGGCAGGGCCTCTTCTATAGTCCCGCAGCCCGTTATAAACTCCACTTCCTCATCAGACACTTTGATCACATCGGCATAAGGTATGAACTCAAGAACAGCCTTACGAAGAGCTTCTTTGTCATCCCACAGCATGAATCTGAGATTTGGATCAAAGCTTATTATGGCACCTGCCTCGCGAGCATATCCGATTGCCTTAATGTGTGCTTCCTTCATAGGGAAATCGCCTAATGACACACTGCAGAAATGAAGTGCATATGCACCGTCAAAGGCACTCTTTGGAACCTGTTCACAGCTGTACAGCATGTCCGCGGACGGCTTCCTGTAGAACGAGAACGTCCTGTCACCGTCCTTATCCAGACTCACGAAAGCAAGAGCCGTATTTGCCTCATCCGTCATAGGAATATATGACGTATCGATACCGGCATCCGATAACTCCCTGACTATCTTATGACCAAACGGGTCATTACCGAGCTGGGTAAGCATTACCGCACTTCCCCCAAGCTTGGCGAATACGGCACACACATTCGCCGGAGCTCCGCCCACCTTGGGAAAGAACGACTCCACCTCATCAAATGAACACCCTTTGTTCGAAGGGATAAAATCTATCAAGGCCTCGCCGATTGCCACAAGTTTACTGCTCAAGGCCTCTTACCTCCATCTTGTCTATCTGTCTTATAAGGAATCCGCCGCCGCGGCTTACGATGCCGACATGTTCCTTCGAAGGATAGAATCTCGAACTCATGACATACCTTCCGCCATTGGCAAAGATCTCGATGCTGGTCCTGTCAATGATGATCCTCAGATCCTTAAGTTCTCCGACCTTTGCAGCACGAGCATCGCGCCCGGTGCCGATATCTCTTCTCGTGAGATCCAGATAGAGCACCCCGTCTATATACCTTATGGCCGCATCATCGATCTTTATCTCGTATTCATTGCCGTTCAGCATCGCCACGATATCGCAAGGAAGCTCCGTATCTCTGACTCTGTTCTCCGGATTCTCTTCCAGCTTACCGTACAGATCGTGATTGATGACAGGCCACTGTCTGATATGACCATCTTCAGTCAAAGAGAGCTTACGCGGAATTGTAAGACAATGCTGCCATCCGAGCTTATATGTCGGATTGGAATAATATGTGTCACACATTCCCATCCACCCGATCAGTATACGCTCATCATATTCGTTTAAAAATGTCTGAGGCGCATAGAAATCAAATCCGTAATCATATTCCTCGAAGCTGCCGAGTCCGTCATCATTCATCCTGAAATAACCTGAACTGTAGGCATTCTGATTGCGGTATTCCTCATGCTTCAGTCCCTGCGGGCATACACTCATGAATTGCTTCCCGTCAATACTGAACATATCCGGGCACTCCCACATATAGCCGAAATCATCGACCGACATCTGATTAACAAAATGCCAGTCATCAGGATCGTCGGCTTCATACAAAAGAACACACCCTTTGTTATCACCGTTCCTTGCCCCGAGCACCATCTTCCACTTCCCGTTTTCGATCCACACTTTGGGATCCCTGACATCATAGGTACAGCTGTCCGGATAATCACTTTGGCGCAGTATTACGCTCTTCTCACCGATAGTACGTCCGTCTTTTGTTATAACATGGATCTGATTGGCTTCACGTCTGGGTTCAGACACATTACCGGTATAGAACAGATGGATCTCGTCACCTTCCACAACGGCACTTCCCGAGAAGACCCCGTCCTTATCTTCAGGTATATCCGGCTTGACCGCAATCCCGGTATAAGTCCACGTCTTTGCATCATCCACGCTCTCAAAATGTCCCCAGCACCTTTTACCGTTGCCGTCAGCATCTTCAGGCGTGTATTGGAAGAATACATGGTACTTTCCGTCCTTATAGCACAGCCCGTTAGGATCATTGATCCAGCCGTACTCAGGTTCCAGATGTATCTTCTGCCGCCACTTGTTGCTCATACCTATCCTCCTTATCAGTTATCCTGTCCGTGGATCAGGTCGTAATACTCTACTGCCTTAACATAGTACTTATACAAAGACTTAATAACGTTCTTCAGCGAATCGTCATAGTCGCCTGCAAGAACCGTCTGACAATAATTCATCGGACTGTATGTCACGTATCCTTCACCGACATTTATGGTGAAATCCTTATCAAGATCATAAGCCTTGATATTATCTATCGTCACCTTAAGGTACCCGCCGGACTTAACAGGGGTAAGATCCTGTCCGTTATATTTGAAAACAGCATTTACATTACCCTTCTTCCTGAAATATAGCGCAAGTTTTGTCTCTGACTTCAGGATAAGGCTTGCTCCCTCAAATGTTATACCTTTAGGAAGCTGATATACGACAGGAGCGTCATGCTCTATATTAAGATTCTTCGGAAGAGGCTCCGGGAAGTTACTGAAATAATGGTCACTGGCAAGATTATCAAGATTATATCCGAAATACTGCTGAACATACCCTCCGTAAGTAATAAGCGCCTTAATAAGAGGCTGTGCCTTATAGCATTCCTCTGAGCTGACGCTATTCATAATGTGAACCACATAATCATCAAAACTGAATCTGTAGATCGTACTTCTGTAATCTCCGCTGAATATCTGAAGCGTCACATAATCCGTCATTTCTTTTGCGGCAATATGACCGGTTATAGTATAATATCCGACACCTTCATATTCACTGTAATTATTTCTGATACTGCTCATAGGTATATCATTGACATCACCATTTGGAAGCGTTACACGGGCATACGCAAGGTCATTATTAAGCACTTCATCGGAGATCGATACATGGAAGTTCATTCCGATATCGCCTGACAAAGTTGCGGAGTACCACTGAAGATAGGTGTGATCTACGTATTTGCACTTATCGCAGGAATAATAATACATCTCGTGAGGTTCTTTGATGATATGATACTCACAGTATTTGCAGTCACCTTCATGTCCGCTCCCGTCGGCCGTCGGAGTATATATAAATCCGTCATGCTCACATTCTCTAATGGTTACCTTACTGCTTGAAGAGACCTTGGAGATCCTGTCAGAACACTCGACCAAATTGCCGTTAACATATACACAGGCAGTCGGATACGGAACAAAACTTCCGTTGTTGCTGCTCCCCTGTCCATGTCCGATGGCAGCCGCATTATCTCCGCCCTGAGCTGTAACCTCACCGCCCTTGATACTAACAGCAGCACCGCTTCCTTTGTATCCTCCGCCGATCCCTGCTCCGCTGTAGCTTCCGCTGATGGTCACACCGGTAAAAAAGTCTCCAACGAAGGCAACAACGCTCTGATAGTACTTCATACCTACCATGTCAGTTCCGTTATCGCACCATGCCTCTATAACACCATATTCATAATCGCATCCGCAGGCTGTTACCGTTCCGCCGGAGATCGTTATGGTGCCACCGCCGCCGTTCTTGCCGCCGCCTATACCGGCACCGTAATTGCGTGATACGGCATAAATGTCACCGCCGTTTATCTCTATATTGCCGCAGTTGCCGCCTTCACCGCCGCCGATTCCTGCTCCCGCTACAGCAGAAGCGAAAACATGTCCGCCGTTAATGATGATCTTCCCGGATGAATGTGAATAGCTTCCGCCAATACCTGCTCCGCCGCCAAATTCCTGAAGAGCGTTGGTGCCTCCGCTGCTGGCAGCTTCTATCACGCCGTCATTGATCTCGATCACCCCGGACTGATCACTGTTAAAGCCTGCACCTATGCCTGCTCCGCCTCTTCCCGATGCTTGTATAAAACCGCCGTTTATAGTTATGTTGCGGCAAGCACAGAACGCTCCGCTTCCGATACCTGCGCTGCCGTCCGATGTCGCCATGACATCACCGCCATATATTATTATCTCGTCAAATCCGGACTTATAACCGCCTCCGATACCGGAGCCGTACTGCTTGCCTGTAGCATTAACCTCTCCGCCGTATATAAGGATCTTGCCGAGCTTTGATTTATTCTCAAAGCCTGAACCGATCCCGGCAGCATCTCTTTTGGCACTTGAATTGATCTTACCGCCATAGATCGTGATTTCCTCGAACCCGGAATTCTTACCGTTGCCGCCGCCTATTCCTGCAGCTTCGTTACCGCCCGTAACATCTATGTCTCCTCCATGGATTACGATCTTTCCGCTGACACGCCCGTCAGCACCGCCAATACCGGCGTTGTCATCTCCGGGTGATGTGATCACAAGACGTCCTGAATCAGCCTGTCCGCCGTAGATACTAAGAGTACTGCCTGACGCGACATAAATACCCTTAGTCAGTTCTAATCTTGCACCGTCCTGAAGGATCAGATCAGCATCGCCTGATACAGTTATCCTGTGGTCGTTCGTAATATTGCTCCCGACGACATAGACACCGCTGCCTAGAGAACCGGTATCAGATGTGATCACATTATACGTATCACAGTTAACTTTCTCTTCGGCAACCTTGCTGCCGTTCCAGGAACGCTTAATGTAAGTAACCGTATCCTGCCCTGATGTGTCATCGGCAAGAACTGATGCCTGAAGCATTGATACTGTCAGGCACAAAACAACTATTGATGCTATTATCTGTTTTACAATTCTTCTGCTCATAACCGCTTCCTGCCGCATCTTCCTTTCATATATTAAAACGATTATAACATATGCAGATCTTTTTATAGAGAATCTCTGCCGGTAAAAGAACAGAGCAAAGAGTAAATAATAATTGACCTTTGTTAGTGAAAGTGCTGTTTCGAAGAGCAAAAAAAACGCCGTCCGGAGACGGCGCATTTTTTGTACAGATTAAAGCTTCTCTCTGATACGAGCTGCTTTGCCCTGGCGTCCGCGCAGATAATAGAGCTTTGCTCTTCTTACACGACCCTTACGTACGATCTCGATCTTATCGATCTTAGGTGAGTGTACGGGAAGGATACGCTCGACGCCTACACCGTAGGAGATACGGCGAATAGTCATTGTCTCTGTAAGACCGCTGCCCTTTCTGGCAATAACGTATCCCTCAAATACCTGGATACGCTCACGGTTACCCTCCTTGATCTTCAGGTGAGCCTTAACGTAATCACCTACTTCGACTTCGGAGTAGTTGTTTCTGAGATTCTCATTCTCAACAACCTTTACTAAATCCATTTTGTAGTTCCTCCTTGTCCTGCAGATGTTCGTGCCTGGAATCGGGGCAGAGGACCATCCTGATAAAACTGTAAAATTTTAACACAAGCCTTTTTGCAAGGCAAGCATTTTCTCCCAATCTTTCTCAGATATCTGAAGTCTGTCCAGCATATCCGGCCTTTTTTGCCATGTCTCGACCAGTGAATCTATGCGGTTATACTCATTTATCAGTGCCTGATTGCCGCTTAAGAGCACTTCGGGAACTGCCTTGTCATGCCACACGGAAGGCTTGGTATACTGCCTTGCCTCGAGTGTTCCTGCCATGTGGGATTCATTCATATAGGCATCCGATGACGGCAATACTCCGGGGATCATCCTGGAGATACAGTCGATCATCGTTACTGCGGCGATCTCTCCTCCCGTCAACACAAAATCTCCTATAGATATCTCTTCATCGCAGATCTCATCGATAACCCTGGAATCAATACCCTCGTAGTGGCCGCAGATTATCAGAAGTGACTCCTGATGAGAGAGTTCGATCGCTTTGGCCTGGTTAAAGACAGATCCTTTGGGAGATACATAGACCGTGTATGGCGCTGATCCTCCGCGCTTATCGGCTACGGACTTCCAGCAGTTGTAGACAGGATCACACTGCATCAGCATGCCCGTTCCGCCGCCGTACATCGTGTCATCGACCTTGCCGTAACTGTTGACGGCAAAATCCCGTATATTAAGGCATTCCAGATTTATAATGCCGCGTTCTATGGCACGGCCTGTTATGCTGGATCTCAGGAAGGAATCAACCTGTCCGGGAAACAATGTCTCAACATAAAAATCCATTATTCGTAAATCTCGTACAGTCCTTCGGGCAGCCTGACCTTGAATACCCCTCCCGGTATGTCAACTTCATAGCATACCGCGTTCAGATAAGGTATCAACAGGTCCTTCTTGCCCTTGCGCCTGATCTCGATGATATAGTTGGCGCCGGTCTCATAGCAATCAGTGATCTTGCCGAGAGATCCCCTGACATCGTCTATAACTTCAAGGCCTATCAAATCAACGATATAATAACGACCTTCCGGGAGTTTGGCGGCATTCTCGCGTGTTACGGACATATACTGCCCTCTGTATGTTTCAGCCAGAGTGCGGTCATCAACGCCTTCCAGCCTGACCAGCACCATCTCTTTATCGATCCTTGCGGATGCTACTGAACAAGGCTTGGGATCCTTGAGATCCTCCCCTGACAGGAAACAATCCTTAAGTTTAAGAAAACGGTGCGCATCGTCCGTCAGCGGGTAAACCTTAAGCTCACCCCTGACACCATGCACACCGACGATCTTGCCGATTATTATCAGCCCGTCCATATTATCCGACTATATCGACGATAACACGCTTGCCGCTCTTGGCATACTTAGCCTTCATGATGGCTCTGATTGCCTGAGCACGCTTGCCGTTCTTACCGATGATCTTACCTGTGTCCTCAGGAGCTACAGCCAACTCGAAAATAACCGTGTTGCCCCTATTAGTCTCCTTAACTCTCACTTCATCGGGCTTGGTGACAAGCTCTCTAACAATGTAAGTAAGTAAATCCATCAGTACACCGCCTATCAGAGAACGCCCTGCTTCTTGAGAAGGTCACGTACTGTATCTGTAGGCTGGGCACCGTTGCCGATCCACTTCTTAGCAGCCTCTGCATCGATATTAACCTCTGCAGGATCTGTCAGAGGATTATATGTACCGATCTCCTCGATGAATCTGCCGTCTCTGGGATATCTGGAATCTGCAACTACTACTCTGTAGAAAGGTGCCTTCTTCTTACCCATTCTTCTCAAACGAATCTTTACTGCCATTTTGTTTTTCCTCCAATAATAATTTGTTTCTTTTTTATTTATCACGCCAGTATGTCCGGCGGGAATAACTTAATTATCTTCTGCCCTTCTTATGCTTGGGCTTCTTCTTGCCTCCTCCGAGTCCGCCGAGGCCGCCTCCTCCGAGAGCTCCGAGTCCGCCGAGGCCTTTGAGGCCTCCTATGCCGCCGAGACCCTTGGGCAGGCGGAGTCCGCCCTTGCTCATCTGCTTCATGATCTTGGCCGAAGTCTCATACTGCTGCATGAGTTTGTTGACATCTGCAACGGCTACGCCTGCACCCTGCGCGATCCTCTTACGCCTGCTTGCATCAAGAAGCTTGGGATTTTTCCTCTCCTTCTTGGTCATTGAAGAGATGATAGCCATATTGTGATCAATGATCCTGTCATCAATATCGTCTTCCTTTACCTTGCCGGATGCTCCGGGGATCATTCCGACGAGATCCTTGAGAGATCCCATCTTCCTCATCTGCTGGAACTGGTTATAAAGGTCGTTCAGGTCGTACTCGTTATTCATCATACGGCCGAGCTGCTTCCTTGCCTCTTCCTCGTCCACATTGACTGAAGCTCTCTCGATGAGGGAGATCACGTCACCCATTCCGAGTATCCTGTCAGCCATACGCTGAGGATAGAAAGTCTCAATAGCATCAACCTTCTCACCTACGCAGATGTATTTGATCGGTTTGCCGGTAAGCTTACGGATCGAGAGTGCGGCACCGCCTCTGGCATCACCGTCGAGCTTAGTCATGATGAAGCCGTCCATTCCGATCGCTTCCTCGAAGCTCTGTGCTACATTAACAGCTTCCTGACCGATCATGGCATCCACGACGAGAAGCTTCTCTGTAGGGTTAACTGCCTTGTTAATGAGGGCAAGCTCTTCCATAAGCTCGTCGTCAACGACAGTACGTCCTGCCGTATCGACGATAAGATAATTGCACAGCAGGTACTTTGCCTTGTCCACAGCCTCATTGGCGATCTGAACGGCGTCAGTACATTCGGGATGGATGTAGCAGTCTACACCTACGCCCTTGGCAAGGACTTCGAGCTGTCTTGCAGCAGCCGGTCTGTGAACGTCGACTGATGCAACCATCGGCTTCTTGCCGTCCTTCTTAAGGAGCTTGGCAAGCTTAACCGCAGTTGTTGTCTTACCTGCACCCTGAAGACCGTAAAGGATGATCGTCGTAAATCCCGTTGATGATATTGCGAGCTTTGATTCGCCCGTTCCGAGAAGCTCGGTAAGCGAGTCTCTTACAATCTTTACTATCTGCTGGCCCGGAGTAAAGGAACCCTGAACGTCAACGCCCTTGCACTTCTCACTCATCTCGGCAACAAATGTCTTGACTACACCGTAGTTAACGTCTGCCTCAAGAAGAGCCATACGTATCTCACGCATCATTTCCTTGATATCATCATCGGTAACGCGCGCCTTGCCGCGCATCTTGGCCGTTATGCTCTGAAGCTTACTTGACAAACTCTCAAACATTATTAATCATATCTCCGTCTTCAACGCTTCCAGAAGTGCTCGCGCTCCCTCAGGATCATTATTATCGATCAGTTCTATCGCTTCGTTGATGATCGCCATCTGTGACGAGAACTTATCCGCCAGTCCCAGCTTGCTCTCAAATTCCCGAAGCTGGTTAAGACCTCTCTTAACCGTATCGTGCACGCCCTGCCGTGATATATTCTCGCTGTCGGCTATCTCTGCCAGCGTGAGATCATCATCAAGATAGAGCTCCAGCGTGCTCCTTGTCTTATCAGTCAGGAGATTGCCGTAAAAATCAAGCAGTAAAGCATCTGTATATGACTTCATGGCAGACTCCTCCCCGTAAGCAAGGCAAATGATAACAGACACCGCAAGTGGTGTCAAGTAGTTTTACTTGTCATCTTGATAAATGCCTGACGCAAAGAAGATCCTTATCTGACATCGTCCTTGTGCCTCAGCTGATAGAATCCGCGCTTGATGCCGTAATCTATGTCGCTTGTGTAAAGCACCATATCGACCTTGTCCGTCAGTTCACGCTGCGCGACAAGCTCATGCCATCTGTCACGGCCGGTCTGCTTGGATGCGTACATTGCCATATCTGCAAGGTCAACGTGCTGCTCGAGAGTCAGGAGGCTGTCGGCGCCGTTATAGAAAGGATATTTAACAAAGCCGATGGAGCATGTAACATCCCTGCCCCTCATGGTCGCGGATGAAGGCACCTTGATCTTATCTCTGAAGCCCTGATTGATCTTCTCAGCAAGCATCGCGAAATCATAAGGATATCTCTCGCAGTAGACTATAACAAACTCCTCACCGCCATTCCTGACAACAACACCATTGTCTCCGCAGATCTCCCTGAGGAGCTTGCCCACATCGCGGAGTACGAAGTCACCTGCCGCGTGACCGTAATCGTCGTTAACGCTCTTGAAATGATCTATGTCGATCATGAAGATGGCATACGAATCAGTGCCGTACTTCTTCACCTGAGTATACGAAGTAAGACCTGACAGCTTCTGCAGTTCCATATAAGATGTCAGTTTATATGAGAAATATTTACGGTTAAAGCAGCCTGTCAATTCGTCCATGTACTTCTCGACGAGCGCCGCATCGACATAGAACTTGACCTGATCCTCCCACGTTATCGCACTGTCGGGATTCCTGAAAGGCTGGCTGATCTTGCCTGATACATAATACTCGGACAATTCGCTTCTCATGATTCCCGCAAGTTCTGTCTTAATATCCCTTACCGGCTCAAAGACAAGCCTCTGATACAGGTTCACGAACAGCATTGTAATGAAGAATGTCATCCCGAGAGTATGGAATAAAAGGAACCAGAACAGGGCGATCTGGAGATCATTCATGTTCTTAAGAACAAAGGTAACCGGTATATTGGCAAACCACGATATGAGGATAAAACCCAGCGTGTTAATAACGAACATTATGACAAAAACAATCGTTCCGACATACAAAGCAACATCGGACTTATTTGTCCAAAGTCCGATGTGAGCCATCCTGTAGAACAGATTCTTAAACGCCTCGATAATTCCTTTCATGGAGCTATTATATCAAATATATTAAACAAACAACACTGTTATTACATTTATTCATTTACAATTTTACGGAAATATTTTACTATATGTTGGTTATTAAAAATATTAGTGCAAAGGAGTACTGATTATGAATTTATCACCATTGCAGACAGCAAGATACGAGTACCAGCCTAAGCTTCCCGGAATGCTCAGGAACGGTATCTCCGAGATTTCCGTCAAGGAAGGCGCTGCTACACAGAGCGTTGCAGATCAGGACAAGATCGCTGCCCTCTTCCCCAACACATACGGCAAGTGCGAGATCACTTTCGAGAAAGGCGCAAACACATCTGCAGCAAAGAAGCAGGTCGTAGGCGTTATCCTCTCAGGCGGACAGGCTCCGGGCGGACACAACGTTATCACAGGTCTTTACGACGCATTGAAAGCTACAGACAAGGACAATGTACTCTACGGATTCAAGGGCGGTCCTGACGGACTCCTCAAGAACGACTATGTTGTATTTGATGACGAGTTCATCAATGCATACAGAAATACAGGCGGATTCGACATCATCGGTTCAGGCAGAACAAAGCTCGAGACAGAGGAGCAGTTCAACATCGTAGCCGAGAATGCAAAGAAGAACGGCCTTACAGCCATCGTTATCATCGGCGGTGACGACTCCAATACAAATGCGGCAACGCTCGCTGAGTACATGGCAGCCAAGGGCACAGGCATTCAGGTAATCGGATGCCCCAAGACTATTGACGGCGACCTGAAGAACGAGGATATCGAGGCTTCATTTGGTTTCGATACGGCAACGAAGACATACTCAGAGCTCATCGGCAACATCGAGCGTGACGCTAACTCAGCTAAGAAGTACTGGCATTTCGTTAAGGTTATGGGCCGTTCAGCTTCACACGTTGCACTCGAGTGTGCTCTTGAGACACAGCCTAACATCTGTCTCATCGGTGAGGAAGTCAAGGCTAAGCAGATGTCTCTTGCACAGATCACAAACTACATCGCAGATTCTGTTGCAGCACGTGCAGCTAACGGCGACAACTTCGGTGTTGCTATCATTCCTGAGGGTATCGTAGAGTTCGTACCTGAGTTCTCCGCACTTATCGCTGAGATCAACGAGCTCCTCGCAGGCGAAGCTACAGAGAAGTTCAACGCTCTTCCTTCATGGGATGACAAGTACGCATTCATCAAGGCAGGTCTTTCTGCTTCCGCATTTGCAGTATTTGACCTCCTCCCTGTAGGAATCCAACAGCAGCTCTTCCTGGAGCGTGATCCCCACGGCAACGTTCAGGTATCTCTCATCGAGTCTGAGAAGCTCTTCTCCGAGCTTGTCAAGAACGAACTCAAGAAGCGTAAGGCAGCAGGCACATATAACGGCAAGTTCTCCCCTCTCCACCACTTCTTCGGTTATGAGGGCAGATGTGCTTTCCCTTCCAACTTCGACGCAGACTACTGCTACTCTCTGGGCTACAACGCATTCATGCTCATCCAGTACGGTTACACAGGCTACCTCTCCAAGGTATCCAACATCAGCAAGCCTGCTGAGGAGTGGGTTGCAGGCGGTATGCCTATCACAAAGATGATGAACATCGAGCGTCGTAACGGTGCCGATAAGCCGGTTATCCGCAAGGCTCTCGTTGAGCTCGACGGCAAGCCGTTCAAGTTCTTCGAAGCTAACCGTGAGAAGTGGGCTGTTGAGACATGCTTTACATATCCCGGCGCTATCCAGTACTACGGACCTTCTTCCGTTTGTGACATCACAACAAGAACACTTGCTCTTGAGAAGGGCTGATTTGCATAATTAAGCTAACAAAGGGGCTGTCTCAAAACAATAATGAGACAGCCCCTTTGTCTATGTCTTCGTTTCCGCAAGAAATCGGGATTTTTCCGAAGAAATTTCGGAAAGTTTTCTGATTCTTGCGGATTCCGTAAGATTTCAAGATTTTTCCGAATTTTCTTCGGACGAATTGCTGTTTTTCTTCGGAAAGGACAGTCTGCCTTCACTGTGGTGGTTTTGCAGTCCCCGCGAAGCTGCGACTGCATCCGGAATAATACTTATTCTTTTTGAGACAACCCCTTTTATGTTCTGCTACCTTTGGCGACAATCAAACTACCATTCGCAACAAAACGCAGATCGGTGTTTTTTTATTGCTATAATGAGGCGGAATAACACAGGAGGGTTTGTTATATGCATACATTGGAAGCTAAGCATCTGCGCAAAACTTTTACGATCAGTGAAGCTCAGCGCCGTGCACAGGATCTGCCAAGCCGCATTAAGGTTGGTGTCGATGATATCAGTTTTACTGCAAAGTCAGGCGAGGTTTTCGGACTGCTGGGGCCTAACGGCGCCGGCAAGACAACGACGATGAGAATGCTCGCCACGCTTCTCAAGCCGGACAGAGGCGAGGTGCTGTACGACGGGGAGAACATCAAGAAAGATCCGGTCGGGATCAAGAGCAAGTTCGCTTTCCTGACGACGGATCTGCAACTCGATAAGAAGGCAACTGCAAATGACATGTTCGAGTATTTCGCGGGGCTTCATCATGTGCCCAAGGATAAGGTCGCATCACGCAAGGAGGAACTTTTTGATTCTTTCGGGATCGCTTCATATGCAGACACGAAGCTGAGCAAGCTGTCACAGGGTATGCGCCAGAAGGTGTCGATCGTAATATCGGTAATACATGACCCGGACTTCATCATTTTCGATGAGCCGACGAACGGTCTGGACATCATCGCGTCAAGAGAAGTAAGAGAGTTCATCCTGAGGATGAAGGAAGAGGGCAAGTGCATCATCCTCTCTACTCACCTCTTTGATCTCGTTGAGAAGATCTGTGACCGCGCCGCTATGATCGTGGAAGGCAGGATCGTCGTTGACGACACGCTTCCCAACCTCATGAACGGACGCTCGCTCGAAGACTCGTTCTACGATATCTATCAGAAGTATCAGAAGCAGTAAGGGATGGTGATATAAATGTTCAGAGATACACTTACGGTTTACAAGAAAGAAGTCAGGTCCATCCTTAAGGACAGGTCTATCCTCCTGATGTGCGTGCTCATGCCCTTTCTTATCATGTTCGGCGAAGGCAAGCTCATGACAATGATGGATAACTCTTCCAAAGAAGAGGCATACAAAGCCTACGCGGTCAATGCACCCGAATACATGCAGGAAGAACTCAAAAAGATCGGTTTCGCCGGCGAGCCCGACGATGTGGACAAATGCATCACGGACATCAAGAACAAGGACGCGGAACTGCTCGTCATCTTCCCCGATGATTTCACGACGGAGATCACAGAAGGCAAGCCCGTGTCGGACATTGAGATCTATTACAACTCTTCCTACACTGATTCATTGATGATCAAGGAAGCATTCAACAACTATCTCGAGACGATCCGTCCCGTGGTGTTCACGATCAACGCCGATACGACAAAGACGTACGACCAGGGCGATGAGACATATCAGGGCCGCAACGCAATGGCAAGCATGGTACCGGGTCTGCTTATCATGACTATCGTATACGGCATCATGGCACTGGCCAGCAACATAATCGCAGGCGATAAGGAAAGCAACTTCCTCAATACAGTACTCATCACTCCGGTCAGCCGCACAAGCGTCGCCCTCGGTAAAGCACTCGCAGTAATGACCGCTGCAGGCATCAGCTCACTGTCATCATTCGCAGGACTCGCCTTCCTCATGCAGAGCTTCCGTGAGATGATGGGCGCCGATATCATCAACTACGCATTTATCGACTATGTCTACGTATTCATCACGATAATAAGTGTGGCATTTGCCCTCGTCGGACTGATCCTGATCATCTCTACATTAGCCAAGACATCAAGATCTGCCCAGACTCTCACAGTCGTTCCGATCATGATCCTGTTTGTCGGCTCATTCCTCACCTCCAACGAAGGTATGAACACCGTCCTCGCGAAGTTCGGATTCTACAACTATGTTGTTCCGATGTGGAATGCGACATACCTCACCAAGAACATCCTGCTCAACGGCTTCACCCCCGTCGAAATGCTGACGACCTGCGGCATAAACATCATATTCGGTGCACTGTGCCTGTTCATCATCAGCAAGCTGTTCAATCAGGAACGGATAGTTAACGAATAAGACGCTTCGTAGAATAAAAGCGAGGACAGGCGCTTACGCCGTCACTGCAAGTACGCATAACATTTGAAGTACGCAGAACTGACGTTGACGCTTAACGGTCCTCGCTTTTTTCTACTGCGCTTACGTTCAGTGTTATTTATAATCGTGTCAAATGAGGCAGTCAGACGCTTATGCCGGGTGTGGCGGTACTGCTACAGACAGCAAGCCAAATTCCCGCAGATCACGTGAAGACCGTCTGTTCAGACCACGAACTTCAGTACTGCCTCTGTCATTCCTGCAGTATCGACCGGGATCTCCCCTTCTGCGCCTGATGCGATATCCGGAGTCCTGTAACCTGCAGAGATAACACCACGCACTGCATTCTCAATACATGAAGCAGCTTCAGATTCATCCAGTGACCAGCGCAGCATCATTGCGGCGGACAGGATAGTTGCCAGAGGATTTGCTTTCCCGGTGCCGGCAATATCAGGAGCGGAGCCGTGGATCGGCTCATACATTCCGGGGGTACCGGGAGCACCGAGAGATGCCGAAGGAAGCATGCCGATGGAGCCTGTGATCATGCCGGCCTCATCCGAGATGATATCGCCGAACATGTTACTCGTGACGATGACGTCGAATGACGACGGGCGTCCAATCAGCTGCATCGTACAGTTATCAACGTACAGATAATCCAAGGTAACATCAGGAAACTCCGATGCGATCCCACCTGCGACAGAACGCCAGAGTCTGGATGTCCTGAGGACATTGGCCTTATCAACCAGAGTCAGGTGCTTATTGCGTCCTCGCGCCAGCTCGAAGGCCTGCCTGACTATGCGCCTGATCTCACCTTCCGAGTATGCTTCGGTATCATAAGCGACTACGCCTTTGACGGAACCGTCTGACAGCATATCATCACTCTCATACATGCCGTTGTCACCAAAATAGATACCACCGGTCAATTCGCGGACAATGAGGATATCTATCTCACCTGCATCCTTGAGAGGAGACGCAGATGCTAATTCTTTGAACAGTAATGCCGGTCTGAGGTTGGAATAAAGACCGAGTCCTGCGCGAAGTCCGAGCAGCGCGCGTTCGGGGCGCAGTGACGGTTCCATGCTGTCCCACTTTGGACCGCCGACAGCGCCGAGAAGGACTGCGTCTGATGACTTGCATCCTTCCAGGGTATCAGAGGGCAACGGTACGCCACAGTCATCTATGGCACAGCCGCCGGCGCGGAGTTCCTTGTACGATAATCTGAAGCCGTATTGGGCAGCAGTTTTGTCAAGAACACGCATCGCTGATGAGACGATCTCAGGACCGATGCCGTCGCCTTTGATGACTGCTATCTTGTGAGTAGCTGACGGAATCATAAGCCGAGCTCCTTTCGAGTGTATTCTACAAGACCGCCGGCCGCGATGATCTTGCCAATGAATTCAGGGAAAGCAGCGGCCTGATAAGACTCGCCTTTTGTGATATTCTTAATCACGCCGGTATCGAAGTCAGCCTCGACTATATCACCGTTCTCGATGCGGGAGGATGCCTCCGGGCACTCCATTATCGGAAGACCGGTATTGATCGCATTGCGGTAGAATATGCGGGCAAAATCAGAAGCGATTACAAGCGATATCCCGCTTGCCTTGATAGCTATGGGGGCATGCTCTCTTGACGACCCGCACCCGAAATTCTTACCTGCCACCATTATGTCACCTGCGCTGACACTGCCGGCGAACGAAGCATCAATATCCTCCATGCAGTGTTGCCTGAGATGCTCGGGATCCGCAGATGTGAGATGGCGTGCCGGAATTATCACGTCAGTATCAACATTATCTCCGTACTTAAAAACCTTACCGCTAACCTTCATAACCTCACCTCACAGTTCTTCCGGTACGCCGACGCGGCCGAGAACGGCCGATGCACATGCCACGGGCACACCTGCCAGTATTACTTCGGACTCGATATGTCCCATGCGCCCCACGAAATTCCGGTTCGTCGTTGACACGCATCTCTCACCCTTGGCGAGCACGCCCATGTGACCTCCGAGACACGGCCCGCAGGTAGGAGTGGAAATGACACAACCGGCATCGTCGAAGATTGCCAGAAGTCCCTCATCAAGGGCCGCTCTGTACACTTTCTGCGATCCGGGAATAATAATGCATCTTACTGAAGGATGAACCTTGCGGCCCTTCAGTATCTGAGCAGCCATGCGGATGTCGTCGATCCTGCCGTTTGTACAGGACCCGACAACGACCTGGTCTATCTTCATATCT
>Ga0310691_10000489_pt1 | contig 73630 bp, 53 predicted proteins | sample 176DNAGHGlowgp2_FD_203887 | JGI IMG/M metagenome (GOLD analysis project Ga0310691, IMG submission 203887) | Sheep rumen microbial communities from Palmerston North, Manawatu-Wanganui, New Zealand - 1766 DNA GHGlow gp2 (v2) (version 2) | ecosystem: Host-associated > Mammals > Digestive system >...
GGCAAATTCATCCGGCGTAAGATTGCCCTTCTTGTTGATTATAGTTCCGCTAACACCAATCTTCCCAACATCATGAAGAAGAGCCGCAAAATAAACCTCTTGAATTTCCCTCTCGCTTTTACCAGCCCGCCTTGCAATCTCCTTTGAATAGTCAGCAACCCGGTTTGAATGTCCGTGGGTATAGCGGTCCTTGGCATCAATAGCCGTAGCCAAAGCCCTGGCCGTCTCCGTAAACAACTGGCTCAAATGCTCCTGCTCAGCCTTCATCAGTGCAAGCTTCTCGTCCTGCATGCGGTCCAAGGACTGGTTCTTTCTGTAAATAAGAATCACCGCAATTATAGACGTAAGGGCAATAAAAGTTCCCGGCAAACTTGGAATATTGTGCCTAATAAAAATCCCCTGGGCAAGCCGAATAAACCTTACAACGGTAATCCCCATACAGGTGCAAAAACCAAGCTTACCAAAAAAAACCACAAGAAAAATAAGAACTATATTCGAAATAGAAGACAAAACCCCCGCAAAGGCAGAAAGAGGAATCCTGCCATTCAAAACCACAACCATCTCGCGGGAATGGGCAAAATGAGTTGTATAAGGAACAGTTATAAAATAGAGAGCAAGAGTAATCAAAAGCATTACCCAAGTAAGAGGACGCATAGCCTTTACTTCTGCCACAAGTGAACCAAAAAAACTGCGGAGTCTTCTCATACCCCAAAATTATACCACACTTTTCAAATTTTCATAATATTTTTTTCTTTCTTTTCTTGGAGCAGCCTTCTTGGTCAAACTGAGCCTTGCGGCAATCCTCTCCTATTACCCGCTTTCCAGGGCTCCGCTTACGCTCCGACCCGCCTTACGGCGGTTTGGCTCCGCCACCCTTCCAATCGGGGCTAAACCCGCACCGCCCCCTAACCCCGCACCGTCACCCTGAACTAGCACCGTCACCCTGCTCGACCATAATGTCATTGCCGGGCTCGACCCGGCAATCCACTTATGAAAAAACTTTCAGCGCACCAGCCACATTTGGCTAAGGGGGTTACTGAGCGGTACCGCACTTCCGCGAATGCGGAAGTTTATAATAATTTCCTTGCAGGTCCAGCCGGCTTTAGTCGGCTGAGCGAACCACGCGGAAGCCAAGATTGATGGCGCCTCTGATGTACGGGCATTCGTAAGTCCGGTACGCAACAGAACATCTGTCAGCGTCATCGTAGCTGCCGCCACGGCAGACGCGGTAAGAGCCGGACTCAGCGCCGGTAGACAGTGTGCTTGTGCTTATGCTGCCGTACCAGTCCCAGCACCATTCCCATACGTTTCCGCTCATGTCGCAGAGGCCTCTTGCATTGGGAGACTTTTTCTTTACTTCGTGGGTTTTGTTATCGCTGTTTGAAGAATACCACGCTACGTTTCCTATTATGTCGCTTCCGCTGTAGGTGGTCTGCCCCACGTTGCTCTTGTTGCCGCCCCGTGCAAGGTACTCCCACTCGGCTTCTGTTGGCAGGCGGTAGCCGTTGGCACTAAAGTTGCAGGTTACGGCATCCCATGTTGCGTTGCTGCTTGTCGGAACTGCTCCCCAGCTGCTTGGATTGGTGCTTCCGCTTATTGTGTAGCAGGGGGTAAGGTCTTCCGCCATGCTCCTCTTGTTGCAGTACACGAGTGCATCGTACCAGCTTACTCTTTCTACAGGCCTGTTTGCCAGTGTCTCTCCGCTTGCAGGGCTTAAAGAGAAATAGCTCGGATTGTTTTCCGTTACCGCCTGGTATTCCCCGTATTCCCCCTGCGTTACCTCGTGGTCGCAAGCCCATCTTACATAAAGCTCAACCGTGCGCCCGTCAATGAACACTTCGGAGCCAGTAATTGCACCGCTTACCGATGAGGCAGAGACAGAAGCAACGTCATCGTCATCGCTTCCACCACCGCCGCCCCCTCCGCAGCCTGTAGCTACAAGTGCAAGGCTCAGCCCAAGAAATGACGTAATGGCAAAGAAAACTTTTTTCATATTATCCTCCATTTTGTTTGTTTTCCTAAACATTCATAGATTCCGAATCGAGTTCGGAATGACAGTCACCGACTGGTTTTAAAACAAAAAGCCCGGACTCTTCCGCAAAGGGAAAATTCCGGGTATGTTTAAAATTTATGTAGAGAAAATTTATGCTTGAGTTGCGAATTGCGAATTGCGAATTGCGAATTGCGAATTGCGAATTGCGAATTGCGAATTTTGCACCGCAAGGCAATTCTTGTCAAGAGGCATCTTTCTGTTAAAACTTTTTTCCATAATTCTCTCTGATGCATTGCATTATAAGAAAAAAGAGGGAACGTGTCAACCTTTCGCCTTTTGTTAAGTTTCTTAAAACTCTTCTAATGGTTCATCAAAATTTGGTACCATTTTACACGGGATATCTTTTAAGCAACCAAATCCTTTTTTTTTAGATTTTTTCTACTGCAAATCAACGGCACATTGGCTAGGAGGTTTCCCTCCCCTCCAAGACCGGGGTCCAAGGGCCCACCCTTGAAAATTCAACTCTTTTTTGCTAGACTTTCTCCCATGGAAGAAGAAAACACAGAAGTAAAGCCGGTCGGACCAAAGACCGCACTTGTAAGCATAATCGGAAGACCTTCAGCGGGAAAATCCACATTCCTCAACACTGCAAGCGGAGAAAAAATCAGCATAGTGTCCGCAGTACCGCAGACAACAAGAAACGCAATCCGCGGAATCGTAAACACATCGCTTGGCCAGCTTGTCTTTGTAGACACCCCGGGCCTTCACCTAAGCGAAAAAAAACTTAACCTAAAGCTTACAAAAATAGCGGCAGACCAGATAAAAGACAGCGACGCAATTCTGTACATTCTAGACTCCACCCGCGACCACGGCGAAGAAGAAGAGCTAATCAGCTCCATGGTAAAGCCCTTTGCCCAAAAGCTGGTAATCGCAATCAACAAGACAGACTCACCAGAATCATCTGCATCAATCACAAAGCTTTTCCTGGACAAGCAGTTCCCCGACTTTCCAAAGGAACGCATTGTAGAAATTAGCGCCCAGGAAGACAAAAATGTAAACGAAGTGCTAAAGGCCCTCTACGACCTAGCACCAGTTGCCCCCCACCTTTACCCAGAAGAATACTACACAGACCAGGAAGTTGAATTCCGCATAAGCGAAATAATCCGCGGAAAGGCAATAGAGCGCCTTGAACAGGAACTTCCCCACGCCATCTACATCAGCATAGAAGACATGAAGATGGAAAAGCAGAACCTTCTAAAAGTCCGTGCCAACATCTGCGTAGAGCGCGAAAGCCAAAAGGGAATCGTAATCGGAAAGGGAGCCGCAATGATAAAGGCCATCCGTGTAGAAAGCATCAAGGAATGCAGAAAGATTTTCCCCTACCGCGTAGACCTAGACCTTCAGGTAAAAGTAGACAAAAACTGGCGCCAAAAAGACGCAGTACTGAACAAAATCCTAAAGTAAGCGCCTTAACCGGCATCCCAAGTGCCAACAGTCATCCCGTGTGCCAACAGTCATTCCGGGCTAGACCCGAAATCTGTAAAAAAAAAGACTTGTCTGGTGCACAGACCCTGAATCCAGTTCAGGGTGACGGCATTTCTTAACTTTCAGATTTTCTTTGCTAACATATACCAATTTTGGGGCGTTGCGGGGCTTTGCAAAGGGGGTGCCCCGCAGAGGGGGTAGCGGAAGACACGACAAAGCGGAGAAAATGGCGGAAGTGGCTTGTTGAAAAAAAATGTATTTTGGTATTGGCACAGCCCCTGAAACTAGTTCATGGTGACGGTCGTTCGCTTAATGGACTTGCCACTTACGGCATTTTTGGAGCGACTCGTGGCTGGAGCGAGGGGTATTCGCAGCAAGCCTGCAAGGCGCAGCTTCAAGCGGACTTCCCCCCCTTGATTACCCTGCCCCACTTGTATAAATCACACCTTAAACTGGTTAATCTGGTTACCAATATTGTTTATGGAAGACTCAATGCTGGAAGAAACCTGGGAAAGCGAGTTGCCCATGGAGTTGATTTTTTCCGCGCCAGAAGCCATCTCCTCCATACTGTCCCTCATGCTAATCGTAGAATCCTGAAGTTCCTTTACGGAGCCAAGGATAATCTTATTGCCGTTTGACATTTCCTTTGCGGAAGCACGAACGTCTGCTGTACTGTTGTTCATGGAAGAAAGAGCCTCACCTATCGAGTTGGAGCCGTTGGTCTGCTCGTCCATAGCACTCTTAATCTGCTGAACAAGAGTGTCCGTCCTCTTTATCTCGTCAAAAACGTTGTCAAAAGCCTCCTTGGACATGGTGGAAGCACTAACCACGTTGTCTATGGACTTACGGATTTTGCCCAGCTGCTCGCGGATGGACTTTGACTGCATGGAGGAAGTCTCGGAAAGCTTACGGATTTCGTCAGCAACAACCGCAAAGCCCTGGCCAGCAGTTCCAGCATGGGCAGCCTCAATTGCCGCGTTCATTGCCAAAAGGTTTGTCTGGCTTGCAATGTTGGAGATGGCCTGGTTTGCAACCTGCAGCATCTTGGACTGGTCTTCAATCTCCACAACCGTCTGGTTAACAAGCATCTGCTTCTTGGAACCTGCCTCAACGTTGCCCAAAAGCGACTCAAAGGATTCTGCAAGGATGCTCACAGTCTGGTCAACCTGCTCAATGCTCTTAATCATCTGCTCTACGGAAGCAGAGGCATTCTGAACTTCTGCAGACTGGGTTTCTACCATGTGCTCAAGTGAGGTTATGTTGGAGGCAATCTCGTTAACAGCACTGGCCGTCTGGTTTACGTTTTCAGACTGCTTAAGAATCTGGCTGTCAACATTGCGTATATTGGAAAGTATTTCGTTTATGGAGTCGGACGTAAGCTGGGTTCCCTCCTGTAGGTTGCGCCCCGCCTGGGAAAGTTCCCCTTCAGAATCCTTGATGTCCTTTACGATTGAATGCAGCTTTTCCGTAAACTTGTTAAAGCCCGCAACAACGTCTCCTATTTCATCCTTTGTAGTAACTGCAATGCGCTGGGTAAGGTCAGCATTTCCTGTCGCAATGCTGCCAATGTTGGCCTTTAGCTTCTGCAGAGGCTTCATGGAGCGCACGATTACAAAGCTTATGAAGAGAATCGTTATGACCGTGGACAGCACAAACACTACCACGAGAATCCTTATCATAAAGTTCAGGCCGCCAAAAAAGTCGTCAATCGGAACGCGGATAATTACAGCCCAGTCGCATGAGCCTTCCACAGGCCGGTAAACGCAGACAAGCTTCTTCTTTGTAACGGAATCCGTATAGATTACGCTGTCAGTCCTGCCGCTGCACACCTTATCAATCACCTCAAGGAATTCTGGGGAGGCATCATCACGTATGTTCTTCTGGTCCTGAACTTCCTTTATATCCGGCGAGGCAACTATTGCACCGCTGTGCATCTCTACAATAACAGGATGAGAGTCCTTGCCAACCTTTATTCCGCTCACAATGTAGCTCAGGTTAAGACCGTTCAAAACGGAAACAAGAACACCCTTCATCTTGTAGCCGTCAAAGTAGGGCTGGGCATAGAAAGTGGAAACGTTGCCGTTGATGGGGCTCCAGTTTGGCTTCATTATATATGGCTTCTGGGTCTTTATTGACTGGGCAAGATACTCTCGGTCGGAAAGGTCCTTCCATTTTTCGGTGGTAGTCCAGCCAACGCCCTTCTCGTTGTAGATTGCCATGCCAAGGTATTCAGTGTTGGACTTTGCTATGGAATTCATCATGCGCCACTTTTCGTGCATGTCAATGTTGTCGTCAATAATTTCTGGCAACTGGCTCAATGACTTTAGCAGCCTGAACTCCTGCTCATTAATGGCCCTAATTTCCGACGCGACGAAGTCCACCTTGCTTTTCATCTCTCCGCCAATAACGTCGGTCAACTCCTTTTTGGACATATTGCCCGCAACAAAAAGAAAAATTGCATTTGTAATGGAAACAATAACAAGAACAGTTAAGATTAATTTATGAGATATACTTTTCATTTTAAGAAGCCCTCCAAAAGCGACACCCCCTATTTCAAGTATACCCCATTATCTCCAAAATAGCAAATCCTATTTTTTAAGGCTTATAATCTTTCGGACGGAACCTTTTACCGGCTCTACCACTTTACTCTTCGGCTAATCCGACCGCCCATGCCCCTCGTCACCGCCCTTCCACCCTTCGCTAGCGCTCATTGCCGCTGCGCGGCAACTAAAGGGGTTCCACGGCGGCGTAGGTCGCATAAAAAAATCCCTTCCTCCAAAACGCAGCCCGTCACCCTGAGCTTGACTCAGGGTCTGTATAAGTCCAACCCCTACCTTCCACAGATTCCGGGTCAAGCCCGGAATGACGGATTTTGGCTTTTACAAGATTCCAGATTGTAGCTCAGAACGGCTGATTTGCTTACGCTCCGTTCTGTCGCGCCCCTTAGGGCGCTCTTTACACGGAGCGTAATTTTCCTTTATTCAGACCTGGAACACACAACGCGAAAGCCGTAGCTGTTGTAGCGGAGGTACGGGCCGTAGTTGCTCTCCCGGAAGGAGACAGTGCAGAAGAAGTCAAAGTAGTGCCAGCAGCCACCGCGAAAGACGCGGCTGGAACCCGACGCGGCACCAGTGGGCGGTGTGCTAGCGCTTATGCCGCCGAAGTTGTCCCAGCACCATTCCCATACGTTCCCGCTCATGTCGTAAAGGGTCTTCCCGTTTGGATCCTTTGTCTTTACCGGGTGGGTCGTGGACCCGCTGTTAGAGCCACTCCATGCAACATCGCCTATTGCGTTGCTTCCGCTGTAGGTTGTCTGCCCATTGTTGGTAAGGTTCCCCCCGCGCGCAAGGTATTCCCACTCAGCTTCCGTGGGCAGGCGGTAGCCGTTTGCATTAAAGTTGCAGGTTGCCGCATTCCACGTTGCGTTGCTGCTTGAGGGAACTGTACCCCATTCAGACGGGTTGACCTTTCCTCCTATCGTATAGCAGGGGGTCTTGCCTTCCTTAATGCTCCTCTTGTTGCAGTAGACCAGCGCATCGTACCAGCTTACCATTTCCACCGGCTTGTTTGTACCGGAAAAGGAACTTGGGTTGCTTTCCATAACAGACTGGTATTCTGCCTGCGTTACCTCGTGGTCACAAACAAGGAGGTTTGGTATGGTAATAGTGCGTCCTGAAATGAATACTTCGGAGCCTGTTACGGCTGTTGTTCCGTTGAATGTAGCCCCCTGTACAAGGACAAAACCTTCAGGTACGTTTGGGCTCGTGCTTCCGCCACCAGAGCCGCCTGCACCTCCGTTTTCCGCAACAGGTGTAGCGTCATCGTCATCAGAACCTCCGCCACCTCCTCCGCCGCAGCCTGTGGCAAGCAGGGCCAATGTGGCAAGGGCTAAAAATGCCATCTTCATCTTTTTCATTGTGATTCCTCCGTTTTATTTGCTTTAAAAACAAAAAACCCGGGCACTTCTGCAAGGGAAATGCTCCGGGTGTATTTAAAATTTAAATATGGACGTACTACGCCATGACGTGAGACGTGAGATGTGAGAATTTTGCACAACGCTAAAATTATTGTCAAGATGGAGTCGCTTAATATCTTTCACACTTTTTATCATAAAAATTCTCTTCCGTATTTCTATGTATAAGGGCATACATGTAATACGTCAAGCAAAAGAATAGCCGCACAAGGACAAAACCAAATGCCCCCTAACCGAAGCTCACCACCCAAAACGCAATACTCCCCCAAAACACAGTCCGTCACCCAAAGACGCAGCCCGTCACCCTGAACTTGATTCAGGGTCTGTATAAGTCCACCCCTACCTTCCTCAGATTCCGGGTCAAGCCCGGAATGACATCCACCATGGTTGGTGAGCCTGTCGAACCATGGTTGGTGCTCTCGCAGCGAAGCTTCCAGCGGCACAGCCGAACCACGGATAATCACCACCTATCCCGCAAAAGAAAATCCGCTATATTAACGATCTCTATCCCATTATCGTTTCCAGATGCAAGACTGTCATAGCAGACAACATACTTGTGGTAGTGATCCTTTATCTCCATAAGATTGGCGGTCTCCCTGTCGGAATCTTCCGGGAGCTTTACACATACTTGGGCGTATATCCTTTCCCCCCGTCTTTGAGCTATAAAGCCAACTTCCTTATCCTTGTTCTTGCCTATAAAAACATCATACCCCCTGCGCTTCATTTCCAGAAAGACCACATTCTCCAACATAGCAGAAAGCATTTTACTGTCAAAACCCATCTGACTGTATTTGAGGGAAATATCAGAAAGGTAGTATTTTTCGAATGTTTTAAGCACAGCCTTTCCTTGCATATCATAACGCTGGCACGGATAGATGATGAATGCCTCTTCAAGCCATTTGATATAATTATACACTGTTTCGACTGATAGCTCTCTCTTTTCGCTTTTCAGGAATTTAACAATGGTATTTGCAGAAAAGGTTTTACCAACATTTTCTATAATATATTTTACGACTCTGTCAAAAAGATCCTTGTTCCTTATCTTATGGCGTTTTGAAATATCCCTTGTGATGACCGATGAATAAATTCCCTCAACCACCTGATAGGCTGTTTTTTCTTCAAAGCTACTTATTGCAATGATTGGGAAGCCGCCGTGTTTGATATACTCATCAAACATATTCCTGGCAACCGAGATGTCCTTGCCCTTAAAATCAAGATACTCCCCAAGAGAAAGCGTATAGGCTGGTATTAAAACATAACGTCCTGTCAAATATGTGGAAATTTCACCAGACATAAGCTTTGAATTTGATCCGGTTACATAAATGTCAACATCATCATTTTCAAGAAGGTCGTTGAGCACCTTTTCCCACCCATCTATCTCCTGCACCTCGTCAAGCATCAGATAACACTTGCCCATGCCAGATATTGCCGCCTTGATATCATTGTGCATATCCTTTGCGGACATATCATCATATTCTATTTCACTGTACCTGCGGACAATTATATTGTCACCAGAAATACCTTTGATCAGCAGCTTATCCCTGAACATTTCGAGTATAGTCGATTTTCCGCAGCGCCGTACACCAGAAATAATTTTTACAAGAGGCGTGTCTATGAATTTTAGTATTTCATTTACATAACCCGGACGAAGTATCATATTATCATCCTTAAAAAGTTTTTCCTATTATACCAAATAACTATCACAAAGTCAAAAGTTTTTACGATATAGAAGAAAAAACTAAATATGCACTCGTGCCCAGTGGCCACTCCTTACTTCCACCAGAGGAAGCTCCCGGTCTTCCGGGCTAGGGCTGTAAACGATTCGCTTCCGGCTTCTCTCGTAGTCCGGGTCCGGAAGGGGAATGGCGCTCAATAGGGACTTGGTGTATGGATGCAGGGGATTTTCAAACAGTTCCTGGGAAGATGCAAGCTCCACAATTTTTCCAAAGTACATAACCGCAATCCTGTCGGAAAAATATTTTACAACGCTAAGGTCGTGGGAAATAAATAACACTGTAAGCCCCATGTCGTGCCTAAGGTCGTTGAGCAGGTTTGTAACCTGGGCCTTAATGCTAACGTCCAGTGCGCTAACAGGTTCGTCGGCAATGATAAGTTCAGGCTCCATTATTATGGCGCGGGCAATTCCAATGCGTTGCCTCTGGCCACCGGAAAATTCATGGGGGTAGCGGTCGGCGTACTCGGGGACAAGGCCTACCCTTTTTAGAACATTGCTCACCTTTTGCTCAATTTCTTTTTTGTCGCGCACGCCCCGGATTCTAAGGCCTTCTGCAATAATTTCGCGGACTGTCATTCTTGGGTCAAGGGAAGTTACCGGGTCCTGAAAAATCATCTGCATTTTTGTAAGCTCGTCGCGCTTAATTTTTTTTGTCTCGCCAAGTTTTTCCCTGTAGATTTTTTTCTGCTCGGAAATTATTTTGGCACATTCGCTTTTGCTTATTTTTTTTGCCGCAAAGTCGCTTTTTGCCTGCTGAATATTTTCTTCAAAGTCAAGCTTTCCAACAGAAATAAGCTTTCCGTTAAAAAATATTTGGCCGCCTGTAATATTGTAGAGCTTTATTATTGCCCTTCCGGTTGTAGTTTTTCCGCAGCCACTCTCCCCTACTATGGAAAACACTTCGCCTTTTTTTATGTCAAAGCTTACTCCGTCCAGGGCACGGAAAGTTCCACGGTTAAAATACTGGCGCAAATTTTCAACGCGCAGCAAAGATTCTTTTTCTTCCATTATCTTTTACCTCCGTCCGCATTGCGTCTTTCCTTCATTCTGGCAATTCTTTTTGCAAGGGCTTCCGGCAGCTCCACCTTTGGGGCATTGGGGTGCAAAAGCCAGGTGGCGGCAGAATGACTTTCGCTTATCCTAAAAAGAGGAGGCTCCCTTTCAAAGTCTATCTGCATGGCATACTTGTTGCGAGCAGCAAAGGCATCTCCTTCCGGCGGGTAAATCATGTTGGGGGGAGTACCGGGTATTGCTTCCAGTCTTCCGCTTGAATCCAAGTCCGGCATTGAACCAAGCAGAGCCCAAGTATAGGGATGGGCCGGGCTGTAGAAAACATCGTCTACGCTTCCTGTTTCTACAATTTTTCCCGCATACATTACGGCTATTCTGTCTGCAACGTTTGCAACAACACCCAAGTCGTGGGTAATAAAAATTACGCTCATTCCACGCTTCTTTTTTAGCGAATTAATCAGCTCAAGAATCTGCGCCTGAATGGTAACGTCCAAGGCTGTGGTTGGCTCGTCGCAAATAAGAAGGTCGGGGTTTGCGGCAATGGCAATGGCAATCACTATGCGCTGCCTCATTCCGCCTGAGAATTCAAATGGGTACTGGTTGAACCTTTTCTTTCCGTCGCTAATGCCAACTTCCGCCATTATCTTTAGGGCCTTTTCGTAAGCCATTTTTTTTGTAACGCAAAAGACCGAACGGCAAATGGCATCGTTAAGCTCTTCAAATTCTTTTTGCAAAAGAAGATTTTTTGCAGGACTTAAGCATTCAGGAATTTTTACCTGCGGCTTGGCTTCTTCAAAATCATAGGCAGAAGAAAGATTTTTGAACTGAAGGGAATAATCTTTTTTTGCAAGCTTTACCGCTTTTTTTATTCCGGCAAGTTCTTTTTTGTAAGAATCATTTTTAGAAAGATTCTTTATGATAAGGCAAAGTTTTTTTTCCGCAAGTTTCTGCTTTCGCCTTCCGTTAAGAATTGCGGCTTCCGTCATCTGTGGGCCAATCTTTACGATAGGGTCAAGGGAAGACATGGGGTCCTGGAAAATCATTGTAATCTTGTTTCCGCGGATTTGATTAAAATCTTCCTCCGTAAATTTTAGAAGGTCACGCCCCTCGTAAAAAATGCTTCCGCTTTCTATTATAGCATTGGGCGCTTCTATTCCAAGCATGGCTTTTGCTGTTACAGATTTTCCTGAACCGCTTTCTCCAACCAGGGCAAGTGTTTCGCCTTTTTTTAGGTCAAAGGAAATTCCCCGGACTGCGTGAACAATTCCCTTGTTGGTTCTAAAAGAAACCGTCAGATTCCTTACGCTAAGGGCTACGTCGCCTGCATTAATGGATTCACTCATTTTCTGCCCCCCTCAAAGACGGATTAAAGGCATCGCGCAAACCGTTTCCAAATTCGTTAAAGCAGACAAGCAGAATGGAAATGAATGCAGCCGGAAAGAAAACCGTATGCGGATATGTGCTAAGGGCATTCGTTGCACCGTTAAGCATTGCGCCAACACTCGTTATCTTGTCCGAATCCAAATTAACAATGCCAAGGTATGTAAGTGACGCTTCGGAAAAGATTACGCCCGGTATGCTAAGTATGCTAACAGTAATTATAAATCCTATAGCGTTGGGAAGTATGTGGCGGAAGATAAGACGCGCATCACTTGCTCCCAAAGTGCGGCTTGCGTTAACATAGTCCTGTCCCTTAAAGCGGTAGAACTGGGCGCGCACCGTAGAAGAAATTCCTATCCAGCCGTAAAAGATAAAGGCAAAGAAAAGTGCCGCTATTGGCCCAAGTTTTTTTGCAAGGTAGAGCTGGAAGAGAACCATCGTTACCTGGGTGGGCACCTGGTAAATAATGTCCTTAACGCGCTCAAAGATTATGTCAAAACTTCCGCCGTAGTAGCCTTCAAGTGCGCCAACTATTATTCCTAAAAAAAGGTTTATCGCAGAAACAACAATTCCAAGAACAAGCGAAAGACGCGCACCGTATGCAAGACGGGTAAAAATGTCGTAACCCGAATTGTCCGTTCCAAAAAGGTAAGAAGCGTAGCGGTTGTTTTTGTAGTAGAACCATTCGCTGTAGAGGACACGGGTCTCGTACTGCTCCCCGTTCATGCGGCTTGTGTAGTAGGAAAAACCGTCTGCTGAATTTTCATCTTCCATAAAAATTGCCTTGGGCTTTCCTGTGGCGGCATTATTGTTTGCAATTCCCTTGGGGTCGCTTTCAAACCAGGCGTTCATGTCATTCTTGTAGGCAGGATTTTTTACAAGCTTCTGGTTTATCATTGGATAGAAAAGTTTTCTCTGGGTCTTCTTTTCCCATTCGCGGGCAGCCTCGTATTCATCTTTGGAAAGCAGCATCTTTACCCAGCCAACCTTGGCGTATGAGTCGAGTCTTATTGAATACCACTTCTGCTTTCTCTTTGCAACATTGTGGATTTTCTCTCCGTAGAATTTTTTTACCGCTCCGGGAATATTGGAATAGTATTGGTATGTTGCAAGATTCACTTCCGTCTTTTTGCAGCCGTCCCAAAAGCCAAGCTTTGCAAACAAAGGATTTTTTGGCAGGGCGTAAGAATAATATGGATCCTTGCTGTTAATTTTATATGGCGAAAGCAGGGGGCCAAAAATTGCGTACAAAAAAAGGCAGACTATTATAAAGAAGCACACGACTGAACCCTTGTTGGTAACAAAGCGAAGCATGGCATCCTTAAAGTAACCGGTGGGCTTTGTCTTTAGCGCAGTGTCTGTAAGCCTTTCTTCTTTTTGAACAAAAACAAATTTTTCCTTGGGAACGGATTTGTATTCATCAGAATTAACGTCACAGTTCATTAGACTTGTTTCCTCCCATGCGGATTCTAGGATCAATAAAACCGTAGCTAAGGTCGCTCACAATTCCTGCTGCAAGGCCAATTGCAACGTAGAACATGCTTATTGCCATAAAGACGCTGTAGTCGCGTACTGCAATTGACTGAACGTAAGTCTTTCCAATTCCCGGAACCGCAAAGATTTGTTCTATTATCATGGAGCCGCCAAGTATTCCAATAAAGTCTCCCAAGAAAGAGGGCATAAGGGGAACAAGTGAATTCCTTAGTGCATGGCGTACGGTTGCCTGTCTTTTGGTAAGCCCTTTTGTGCGCGCAAGAAGCATGTACTCGCTTGTAAGCTGCTCGGTAAGCTCTGCACGGATAAGCCTCATGTCTCCTGCAATCGGCCCAAAGGAAAGCGAAAGAACCGGAAGAATTGCGCTGTGGAACATTGCCCAGGTAAAATAATCATCGCCGCCCTTAAAAATAAGCGGACACCAGCCCAGCTTGTAGCCAATAAAATACTGGAGGATAAAGGCGTAGATAAAAGACGGAACAGAAATAAAAAACATAATCACAACCTGAATCACGTGGTCAGGCCATTTATTTTTGTTAACAGCCGCAACAATTCCAAAGGTAATGCCAACAGGAAGCGAAAGCAGCACGGAAAAAACATTCACGTAAATTGTTGCCGGAAGTTTTGATGCAAGGTAGTGGGTAACAGGCTGCAAAAAAGTTCCCATGCTGGTGCAAAAGCCCCAGTCCCACTTGGTAAAGACATTCCTAAGGAATATGCCGTACTGAACCATTATGGGCTTGTTGTAGCCCCAGGCTTCCCTCATGTCCCGCAAGGCCTTGTCAAAGCCACCGGGAACTGCGGTTATGGGATTGGGCAAGAGGCGCACAAGCACAAAGAGCATGGTCATGATTATAAAAAGACTCACGAGCATGAGTATGATTCGCTTTATTACATATTTTAACATGGCCTTTTCCCGCTAATACTTAAGCTGATAGTTGTTTTCCTTGCAATAGGAATCCCACTCTTCGTCATCCATGGTGTAGGTCATAAAGCGGATTCCGCCAAATCCAACCAGCTGGTTTACGTAATGGTCGCAACCCTGAACTATGCGCTGGGAATCAAGCGAGGCTGAATTCATGTAGCGGACAGGAATCATATTGTAGTAGCCAAGCAATGCCTTTTCCACGGATGCAAGAATTGTATTCTTAACGGCAATCGGGGCAGCAGTATATTCTCCATTGCACAAGGCCATGTACCATTCGTTGTAGGTCTTGGTATAATCTTTTCCTTCTATATTAATGGTAAGTGTCTCGCGCTCAGGATGGAAGCCGTATTCGTTCAGGGCAGCCGTATCGCAGTAGCACCAAAGGATTCCGTAGGGGTCAAAGGCACCGCCTCCCCAGCCAGTCATTGCAAGGTCTACCTTTCCGCTCTTCATGTTGGCATAATAGTTTTCATCAACAACGGCATTTATTGTAACCTTGCCTTCAAGCGACGTTCCCTGTGCGGCAGAATTTATTGCTTCCTGAAGGAATGCAACCGTACGCTTGTTTATGTCGCTCTCTGAATAGATGTGGTAGTCAATCTGAATTTTATCCGTAGCCTTTAGGTCACCTGCCGCAAGAGCCGCATCGTATGCCTTTTGAAAGCATGATGCAGCCTCTTCCCTATTGTAACCGGTTATGTCTTCCACAGAAGATGTGCCGTAGAATTCGCAGAGTGCTTTTTTTGCCTGTGGCGTGTCGCGGTAAAGAAGACCAGATTCAGGCTCTGCAACATACATGTAGTTTATAAGACCAAAGCCCGGGTCACTTCCTATGGAAATTGTGTCCACGTATTTTTGCCTGTCTATGCAAAGGGATATTCCCTTGCGGAAGTCCAGGTAAGAAAGAATTGAGCGGTTAACGCCAGCCGTCTCTTCTGCCTTTAATGCCCTCTTGTCAATGTTAAAGCTGAATTTCCATGTGTAAGACTGGGGTGCATCTTTTCTGTATTCACTGTTGCCGAATTTTTCCATGCGCACGGCATCAAGAGAAAGAACATCAAGCTTTCCCTGCAGGAAGAGGTTTGTAAGCGTTTCCAAGTCCGTAATGAACTGAATGTCGTAACCCGTAGTCTGGTACTGTTCCTTGTGCCTGCCGTCCGTCCAGCCGTACCAGTTTTCGTTCTTTTCCAGATGAATGTATTTGTCCGCCTGGAATTCGGTAATCTTGTATGGACCGCATGATGCAGACTTTTCTGCGGAAGTGCAGTAGGAAGTTTTTACAATGTCGCCTGTCTTCTGCTTGTTTGCCTCGTACAAATCCTCGCGCACAAGGGATATGGAAGAAACTGCGTAATAGAACATAAAGGGTGTAAGCTGCCTGTTAAGAATAAGCGTAAATGTGTAGTCGTCATTCTTTACAAAGCCAACTTTTTCCCAAGGCATGGGTGGATTTTCCTTTCTTACAAAACAAAATTCCTTGTAGGCAACAGGACGCTTGTCCCCGCAATTTGCAGCAACCTTCTGCAAGACTTTCTTAACTTCGGGAGTAAGCTTTGCGTAGGATGAATTTCCTGCTGCAGAAGAAAGCTTGGGATACAGGTCACTTACTCCGTCTGCAAAATATTCTGGATTGGTTGAATAGACGTTGGCAAGAGCAGAGTTAAAAAATACGCACTTGGCGGTAAGGCTTATGTACATTTCTGAATCATCACAAGGAAGATAGGTCTGATTTTTTGCATCGGTGCAAACATTTTCCCAAGAAACAGTGCCGTCGTAATAGGCCTTTGCATTGGCAAGGGGAAGCCCGTCCTGGTAAAAAGAATTTGCCCTGTAGTTTTTCATTTCGGGATTAAGGAACTGCTTTAAGGTGTATTCGTAAGTTCCAGCGTCAATGGGACTTCCATTGTCCCACTTGGCATTTTTTATAAGGGAAATCTTCCAAGCCCAGCCGGAAGTCGCATCTGCCGGAACTCCATAAGGCTCCTTGCCTGCATATTCAGCGGTTACGTCCACAGGGGAAGATTCCGCCATCTCAGGAACAATATCGTAACCGTTCTGGGCTTCGTTCATCACAAAATCGTAGAGCGAAGAATTCGTAAGAGAAATTATCGTAGCCTCATCGCCAAGGCTATAGTCTGTAGGGTTCCAGGTCTGGGGAACGCTACTGTAGTCATGGTAGGTGTACCTCTTTCCAGATGCACCCTTCCCCTTTCCCGAGCAGCCCAAAAGCGCAAGAGAAAAAATCACGGCAAAGGCAAGGCAAAACAGCTTGCTGCCACTTGGAAAATTCATTTTTGAATTCATAAAATCCTCCCGATAAGAATTCATTTCCTTAATATTCCTAATTTTAAATCACTTTCAGCGCGTTCCATAAGAGCGTGGTGAATCTTCTTCCCTGTTGCAGTATAGGGAAGGGAATCAACAATCGCAAAGTAACGCGGCCTTTTGTATTTAGAAAGCATTGGACTTTTCAAGCAAAAAAGCCCAAGTTCATCCGTAGAAAGAGAGGGGTCTTTTGGCACAACATAAGCACAAACAGCCTGCCCCCTTAGCCTGTCAGAAACGGCGGTAACCGCGCAGTCCTTTACCTTGGGGTTCTGCATAATGGCTTCCTCTATCTGGGAAGGATAGATGTTCTCTCCGGAAACAATAATCATGTTGTCCTTGCGCCCCTTTACGCTAACATGGAAGTTTTCGTCCCAAGTGCCAACGTCTCCTGTATACATCCAGCCCTTGTAGAATTTTTCCCTTTCCATCTCTGGGTTATTGTAATACGAATAGGTTGTTTTTTCCGGGCAAAAAATAATTATCTCGCCTTCAGATGAATTGTCATGCAAAACCGTATCGTCTGGTTCTGCCTTGCGGCCGTCATAAATCTTTACCACCCTCACTTCATCGTCTATGCAGCTTCCACCGGCAGAACCTGCGGCTTGGGGCAAATCGCATGGCCTAAGAAATGAATTCCAGAAGGTCTCGGTTGTGCCGTAGCCGTTAAAGATGTTTTTGGTAAGCACATCCATAAAGCGCCTGCATCCCGTCTTGGAAAGAGGAGCCCCCATTGCAATGATTCCCTTTAGCAAAGAAAGGTTTCTTGGGTTTCTTTCCTGAACCCGGCAAAGCATCTCCAGGTTGGCAGGAGCACCCATCAAAAAAGTAATGCCGTATTTTTCCACCCAGTCAAGAACATTGGCCGGCTGGAACCTTCGCATAACAACAAGCGCCGCCCCGCAATACAAGGAAGGGCAAAGGCCACCGCTGTGGCAGCCGCCCCTGTGGAACCAGGGAGTCATGTTAAGGGTAACGTCGCTAAAAGACATGGGGTACTGCATTATAACGTCGTGGGCAGAAAGAACCTCGTTTATGTCATTCAGGGGAACAAATTTTGGCATTGCGGTAGTTCCGCTGGTGCAAAGGCGCAAAACCTCATCGTAAATATGGGGACGGAAAGTTACCTTTGGCTCAGAAGAAGGCTTTCCCCTTACAAAATCCTCGTAGCTGGCATGGCCCAGCGGAAGAGCAATTCCTTCTATATTATCTGCCAGAATAAAAAGCTTTGGCTTATGCTTGCACAGGCTAAGAACGTCCAAAATTACCTGGCAAACATTCGCAGAATATATTATGGACTTGGGCTTGTTCTGGTCTATTACAAGGGCCATCTCCCCCGCGGCAAGGTTAAAGTTTGCGGCAAGAAGAATGCAGCCAATCTTTCTGGGTGCAAGGTATGACAAAACAAAGGCAGGGGAATTTCTAAGGGCAGCCATTACAAGGTCATCTTTACCAAGTCCAAAGTCTAAAAGGGCATTTGCAAAGCGGTTTGATTCTGCCTCAAGCTCTCCGTATGTCCAAGTAAGGTTCTGCTCCGGGTCTATAAGGGCAGTCCTCTGCGAAAACCTTCTTGCGTTGCGGCGGAATCCATTCAGCCAGGTGTATTCGTGTTCAAAAGCATCTATAAACCTTGAATCGTCATAAGTGCGTGCCATTCTTAAATTTATATCAAAACGTAGCCTTATTTTCAAGACAGAATTTCTGGACGGAAGCCTACTTTGCTCTACCATTTTGCTTTTTGGCTAATCCGACAGTCCAGGCCTTTGCGCCACCGCCGTTCCGGGGTTCCGGGGGCCCCACCCCCCTCCATTGCCTGAGGCAACGCTACGGGGTGCGAGCACCCACTTGCGCCCCTCCATGGCGGCGTAGGCTCATCGGCAAAACCCATCCATGGCATGGGCTTTCTAACTGTTTTCAAGTATGCAGACCGTCACCCTGCGCTGCTACGCCACATTCGCACGTACTTGCTACGAATGTGGACTCAGGGTCTGTACAGATTGGGGGATTTTAAGGGGGCTTGCCCCCTTAGGCGAGGGGGTAGGCGAAAATGAGCGAAGCGAATTGAAGCCGAGGGGGAGGCTTCCCCCCCCCCTTGAGTTAATAAATTCAGGGGTATTTTTTTTGTCTCCATTTTGCTATAATATATGCAAGCATGAAAAGTTCATGCGCAATGGAGGACAAATGGCGGCGTACAATGTAGCTTTTAGAATCAGGCGCTGCATGGCCCTTGCTTTTATTGCACTGACCACGGCGGCCCCCCATTCTATTTTTGCAAAAGAAGCAGCGGCTCTTTCCCTGTCTCCAGAGGAAGCCGTAAAATACGCACTGGACGGAAACATAAACATAAAGCGGGAAAAGATTTCCTTGGGAAGCGCAAAAAGAACATCTGGCACATCGTGGAACAAATTCATCCCAAGTATAAATGCAAGCGGAACAATGACAGGCGGCGACAACATTGACGACCCTACACTTACAGCCGGAGCCTCCCTTTCGCTAGGACTTACACCTTCTGTATACACAGCAATCCGCTCGGCATCGCTTTCCTACCAGAAGCAGCAGATAGACTACGACACGGCGGTAAGGACAATAGAGCTAAATGTGCGGAAGGCCTACTACAACCTTCTCTACGAAAAGGAAAACCTGAACCTTATGCAGGCAAACCTTTCCACAGCGCAAAGGCAGTACAACTCAAACGCAGCCCGCTACAACCGAGGTGCACTGGCAAGGCTGGACGTTCTTTCCGCACAGGTATCTTGGCAAAACGCCCAGGTTGCTTACGAAAAGGCACAGATAACCCTGGAAACAGACATGGATTCATTCAAGCAGATTCTTGGCATAGCCCAGGAAACCCAGATTGAACTTACCGGCAGTCTGGACAAATTCATTTCCATGGGGGAAATAAAAAAAGAGGACACGCAAAAGTCAAAGGTTACCCCGCCGGAAATTGCATCCCTGGAAAAACAGGTGGAAATTGCCCGCAACAACCTGCTTGCATCCCGCTTTAACGCATGGGGGCCAACTGTAACGGGAAGCTATTCCTACACGATGAACGGAACCTTGGACACCGGCATAGACACTGACTCCGGGACAAAGAGGTGGACGCTTGGCGTTACAATTCCGCTGGACGGCTTCATACCCTTTTCACAGAGGGCAGTCGCTATATCCGCGCAAAAGGATTCACTTGAGTCTCTGGAACTTGCGCTGGAAAATGCAAAGTCAACATTCAACACAAATGTGGACAGCGCACTTAGGAAGATTAAATATTCGCAGTCGGTAATAAAGCTTAGGCAAAGCAGCGTAAACCTTGCCGCGCAAACCTACAGCATGAGCCTTGACGCATACAACCGCGGTTCAAAAGATTTGCTTTCACTTCAGACGGCACTGGACAATCTTACCCAGGCAAAGGTGAACCTTCAGGCAGAGGCATACAACTTAATCTGCAACATTCTTGATTTGGAAAACACACTGGGAGTACCCTTTGGTACGCTCATAAAATAAGGAGCAAAAAGTGGAAAACAACAATCGCTCAGGCGCAGCAACCATCATAATAATTTCTTGCGCGACAGTCCTTGCACTTGCCGCAGCATACCTTGTCTATTACAAAAAAACTTCGGACGGCAAAAAGGCTCCCGGTGGCCAGCAGGGTGCGGTAACGGTAAGAAGCATGACGGCAGAAGTTCAAACCCTGCACGACTACGTTAACACAAACGGCGAAATAAAAACCCAGAGTTCAATAGAAGTATTCCCGGACAACAAGGGAAAAATCGTAGAAACATACGTTTCGCTTGGAACTGCGGTAAAAAGAGGAAGCGTCATTGCAGAGATAGACCCTTCAGAACCGGGAATGCAATTTGCCCACAGCCGGGTCTACTCCCCAATAAGCGGAACGGTAACGGCAGCCCCGCTAAAGCCCGGCACAAAGGTAACAACTTCAACAGCAATCACTGTTATCGGTGACGTTGCAAACCTCCAGGTAAACGCAAACATCCCGGAACGCTTTGTTGCAGCCCTAAAGATTGGGCTAAAGGCAAACATAATACTGGAAGCCTACCCCAACGAAGTCTTTACCGCAACGGTTTCACGCATTTCGCCTGTTGTGGACAGCACAAGCCGCACAAAAGAAATCATCCTTACCTTTGACCAAAACGATCCAAGAATCAACGCAGGCATGTTTGCAAAGGTAACGCTCTACACACTGGACTACGAAGGCTTCCCTGTAATCCCTTCAAACTGCATCGTAACAAAGGGCGGCAAAGAATTTGTCTACAGCGTAAATGCAGACGGAGAAACTGTTTCCAGAAAGGAAATCCAGACTGGCGAAACTGTAGACAACATGACCCAGGTAAAAAGCGGAATCGGCGCAGGAGAAAAAATCGTCATAGAAGGCCAGCGCGTACTAAGTGACGGTTCCAAGATAAATGATATTACGGATGGAATAAAAAAGCCCCAAGCAGCAGAGCAGGCTAAGCAGGAAGAAAAGGACGGTAAAAAGTGATAAGCGAAAAAACCTTACAGCACCCCGTCCTTGTGCTCATAACATTCATTCTTCTTGGCGTGGTGGGAATCTTTACAATAAGAAAAACAGCCATAAGCCTTATGCCGGACGTAGACATGCCCTACCTTATGGTAAGCGCAAGCTACACTAATGCAGGCCCGGAAACTGTAGAAAAAGCAGTAACAACTTTAATAGAAAATTCCCTTTCAAGTCTTAGCGGCCTTAAGAACATAACTTCAACTTCAAGGGAAGAACGCTGCACCGTATCGCTGGAATTCAACTACGGAACAGACTTGGACATTGCAACCAACGACGTGCGCGACAAGCTTGACCGCGTAAGAAGGGCACTTCCAGACAACGTAACGCCAACCATCTTTAAAATGGACAGCAACAGTATGCCTATCATGCGAATTGCAATCAGGGGCAACCGTTCCGCAGACGACCTAAAGCAGATTGCAGAAGACGACGTTGTGGACGTACTTGAACAGGCAGACGGTGTTGGAGAAGCATCCGTTATGGGTGGCCGCTCAAAAATTGTCCGCGTGGAACTTGAGCAGAACAGGCTAAAGGCCTACGACCTTACCCTAAGCCAAGTGTCATCCGCCCTTTCCAAAGAAAACCTGGAGCTTGGAGGCGGCACAATAACGGAAGGAAAAACCGACTATTCAATCCGCACCACAGGTGAATATTCAAGCATAGAAGAAATAAACGACACTGTAATCAAGCACCTTACAGGCTACGACGTAAAGCTTAGCGACATTGGAAAAGCCTACATGGGCTACGATGACCAAAAAAGCATAGTCTACATAAACGGACAGGAAGGCGTATACATTTCCATAACCAAGCAGTCTGGCGAAAACAGCGTAACGGTTGCAAACAACGTCTACCAAAAAATGGAGCAGCTAAAGACAATTCTCCCCGGAGACGTAAGCCTTGAAATAATCCGCGACGACACTGTTTCCATCCGCGACACAATAAACACCCTCTTGGATTCAGCGTGGCAGGGACTTCTTCTTGCAGTAATAATCCTCTACATCTTCCTCTGCTCATTCAAGACAACAATCATAATCGCAATATCAATTCCGCTTTCCATAATGATTACCCTTTTGGCCATGAACTTTGCGGGCATCACGCTCAACATGATGACTCTTACAGGGCTTATCCTTGGCGTTGGCATGATAGTAGACGCGTCCGTCGTTATTATAGACAACATCTATTCCTACCGCTCCAGGGGAACAAAGGCAAAGGTTGCAGCCGTCCTTGGAAGTTCAGAAATGATTATGTCCGTAACAAGCGGAAACCTTACGACTATCTGCGTCTTCATTCCCTTCCTCTTCTACCTAAAGGATTTGGGCTGGATGGGACAAATGTTCAAGGGAATTATTTTTACGGTTGTAATTGCCCTCGTAAGCTCTCTCTTTGTAGCGGTATTCCTAGTTCCAGTCCTTGCAGGGCACTTTTTGCCTCTTACCAACAGAAACGAAAAGCCCATCAAAAGCGAATTCTTTAAGAACCTCTACGCCTTCTTTGGGCGCTGCCAAGATAAAATTCAGAACGTATACGGAAAGGCTTTAATGGCAGCCCTTAACCACAGGTTGGCTACAATATTTGTCTGCGCCACAGCCCTCATCGCATCCCTGCTCCTTATCCCAACGATGAGAATCAGCATGATGACAGGCGGCCACGATGACAGCGTAACGGTTCAGATGAGCCTTCCAATAGGAACAACCCTTTCGGAAACGGAAGCAGTCGTAAGCCAGTTCCAGGAAATCATAGAAAAAGAAATAAAGGGTTACAAGACCCTCATCACAAGCATAGGCTCTGGAGGAAGAAACGGCTCTTCATATTCAGGCTCCATACAAATCTCCCTTCCGCCAAGCAACGAACAGATAGACAACGACGAAACAATACAAAAAAAGCTAAGGGCACACTTCGCAGACTTTGCAGACGTAACCTTTAGCTTCGGCAGGGGCTTCAGAAGACAGATGACCGGTGCAGACCTGGACATAGTTCTCCGCAGCGCAAGCCTTGACGATGCACTCGCAGTGGCAAACAAAGTGTCCGCAGTAATGGAAGAAATAGCAGACATTGGCGAGCCAACAATAGACACAACGGAAGGTTTGCCCCAAGTAGAAATATCTATCGACCGCCAGAGGGCCTACAACTTTGGCGTGGATGTCCGCACCGTTGCAAACGAAATAAATTATTCCATAGAAGGTGTAAACGCAACAACCTTCCGCAAAGACGGAGACGAATACAGCGTATACGTAATGCTCCGGCCGGAAGACAGGCAAAAGGTAATAGACCTTGAGCAAATTTACGTGCAGGGCTCAAAGGGCATGGTAAGCGTTGCAAACTTCGCAAGCGTAGACAAGGGATTCGGGCCTGTAACAATTGCCCACGAAAACCGCACAAGAATCGTCCACGTAACAGCAGACATCCTTACGGAAAAAAATGCAAACGTAGTGGAAGACCAGATAAAAGAAGCAATCGCAAATTCTTTCATCATCCCGGAAAACGTAAACCTAAGCTACGAAGGTTCATGGAAAGACACCCAGGAACAGGTGAACGTCTACAAGTACATAATCCTCATGGCAATGCTCTTGGTATTCGGAGTAATGGCCGCAACATACGAAAGCTTCAAGGCTCCGCTAATCAACATGTTCACAATTCCCTTCCTTGCAATTGGCGTTATCATAATCTACAAAATCACAGGCCAGGCAATTTCCATGATGAGCGCAATCGGCCTTATCATGCTGGTAGGCATCGTAGTAAACAACGGAATCATTCTTGTTGACTACACCAACCTCCTCATGAACCGCGGAATGAAAATAAAAGAAGCCTGTTACAAAGCAGGAACAAGCCGCCTTCGTCCGGTTCTTATGACAACGCTCACAACAATACTCGGCATGATTCCAATGTGCTTTGCAACAAGCGGAAGCGCCGGCATGGTTCAGCCAATCGGTGTCGCTGTCGTGGGAGGCCTTACATCTTCAACCTTCATCACGCTCTTCTTTATCCCGGTCTTGTATTCGCTCATTATGAAAGAAAAAAAGCCGGCAGACAGCACAATCAAAATAAATTACGACGGAGAATTTTAATGTACCGAGTGGAAATTATTTCAAACAAATCCGTACAGGAAGACATAACGGACGCACTGGAAGTTAACGTGCCAAGCATTTTGTACACAATCATTCCCCTTGCATACGGACGCGGCGGCAGCGACTACAAGCTCGGAAACCCCACATGGCCAGAAACAAATTTTGTCCTCGTAAGCTATGTGCAGGATTCAGAAATCAAAAAAGTCCGGCAAGTAATTGCAGCCGTAAAAGAAAAATTCAAAAACGAAGGAATAAAAATTTTCACGATTAAATCGGAAGAATAATTTTTTTTCTATTCTGGAGCAAAGGCCATTTTCAACTGTGTCCGGCACTCCGTGTCCGGCCAGACCTCTGCAGCATTTTACCCTATCCTAGAACAATAGCGCCAAGGAGGGCGCGTTGTATCTTAGCAAACGAACTGGTCAGTTTTCGAAGAAAACTGACGGGATAAAATGCCACGGAGGGCATTTTATCCCGCTTTCCAGGGTTCCGGCTTTCGCCTCCATTGCCTGACGGCAACGCGTTCCGCGCCCTTCCAATCGGGGCTAGGCTTAATTTGCATTCATCGTTAACAGTCACTCAAATTTGGCAATCTCCATCTGGCAAAGCTGGTCACACACTTCGTTGTATTCAACACCGGCGTGCCCCTTTACCCACTTCCATTCAACATCAAGGGAATTGTAAAGCGTATCCAACTGAACCCAAAGATCCTGATTCAGCACAGGCTTCTTTGCCGCAGTCCTCCAGCCGTTCTTCTTCCAGTTTTTAATCCAGGAAGTAATTCCGTTCTTTACATACTGGCTGTCGGAATACACAACAATTTTCCGTCCTTCAAGCGCAACAGCCTGCAAAGCTTCTATAGCCGCACTAAGCTCCATGCGGTTGTTGGTAGTCTGCTTCTCGCCACCGCTAAGCTTCCTAACTTTCTCTCCATCTATTACAACACAACCCCAGCCCCCAGGCCCAGGATTCCCATGGCAACCGCCATCAGTATAAATAACAATTTCATCCATGCCCGCCATTCTACCGCAAAAGCACTTATCTTTCAACATTCCGCAGAAAAAGCACATATTCGCTGCGCAGCAAAACTTCTCTCTTTTTCAAAGATTGCCGTATCAAGTACGGCAATGACACAATTGTTTTGAGCAACCGTCCATGACTTAATAGTCGTTGCGATAAATGAAAAAACGTTCCCTGAGCCTGTCGAAGGGAACACCCCTAAAAAAAAACATTTGTTGAGAATTGGGGTTCTTAGGGGCCATGTTGCTCAACGTATCGCAACATGCCTAAGCCGTGCCCAGGGATGAGACGGTAGCAAGTGCGTACCGTCGAAGGTGGTTTGGAGGGCAGGGAAACAGTTTTGGGCGCAACGTGAAGAAAAATATGGCTGAAAATTCATTTGCGCGGAGCGAACGAAGTGAGCGAAAGTCCTATTACCGCGCACCATGAATTTTCAGACAGATTTTTCTGGTAGTGGAGCCCAAAACTGTTTTCCTGCCTCTCCCTTGACAAACAGTTTAATTTGATATAAAACTATTCTGAATGGAAAATAATTTTATATCAAACCATTTTAAAGATTGCCACGCATCCTGCCAAGATGAATGTGACGAATACTTCATGGACATGGCCATTAAAGAAGCTCAAAAAGGAGAAGGCTTTGCCCATCCCAATCCTCTTGTTGGAGCCGTCATCGTAAAAGAGGGCAAGATTCTTGCAAAAGGCTACCACCGCAAATACGGTGACCTTCACGCAGAACGCGATGCCTTAAAAAATGCGGCAGAATCAAATGCAGACGTAAAAGGCGCAACCATCTACGTAACGCTTGAACCCTGCTGCCACACAGGAAAGCAGCCGCCCTGCACCCAGGCCATAATTCAAAGCGGAATAAGCCGTGTTGTAACAGGAAGCAAAGATCCAAATCCACTTGTAAACGGAAAAGGAATTGAAGAGCTAAAAAAAGCCGGCATTCAAGTCCGCGAAAACGTCCTAAAAGACAAATGCGACGCCCTCAATGAAATTTTCTTCTATTATTTACAGACAAAAAAGCCCTACGTCATTTTAAAATATGCCTGCACCGCAGACGGAAAGACTGCCCTTGATTCAGGAAAGCAAGAATGGATAAGCTCACAAAAATCAAGGGAAAACGTTCACAGGACAAGGGCAAACGTAATGGCCGTAATGGTAGGCGTAAACACCGTACTGGCCGACAACCCAAAGCTAACTGTCCGCATTAACGACGGCAAAAAACACTTCCAGCCGCTAAGGATTGTTGCAGACTCCCACCTAAGGATTCCCCTTGATGCAGAGCTTGTTACAAGTGCAAAAGAAATACCTGTCATCCTTTGCTGCGTAAAAGAACTGAATGCAGAAGAAGAAAAAAAGAAAGCCATACTCTTGGACAAAGGCATTCAAATCATACAGACAAGCCAAAACGAACACGGCCGCATAAACCTGGAAGAGCTCATGGTCATACTCGGACAAAAGGGCATAGACAGCATACTTGTAGAAAGCGGAGGAACCCTAACCGCAAACTTTTTGTTTCCTCCATGCGCACAAAAGATTCAATGCTACCTTTGCCCCAAAATTTTCGGGCAAAGCAGGTACACACCGGTATCTGGCCTTGGGGCAAAAGACATTGGCGACACTGTAAAACTTTCACGTCCGTCTGTCACATTTTTTGAAGACGACCTATTGCTTGAATACAAGGTGCTGCCAGCAAAGACGCAGGCTTCATCAGGAGAACTTTAATGTTCACAGGGCTGGTAGAAGCGCAAGGTAAAATCACAAGCACAGAAAAAAATTCCTCTTCCTACAGAATAAGAATTGAATGTCCCTTTGCAGAAGAATTGTCCCTTGGAGAAAGCGTTGCGGTAAACGGAATATGCCTTACGGTTAGCCAAAAAGACACAAGTTCATTTTTTGCAGACATAAGCCCGGAAACCCAAAGCAGAACATCCCTTGCACAAGCCACGTCTTGCCCGGTAAACCTTGAGCGCGCAATGAAGGCAGACGGACGCTTCGGGGGGCACATCGTAAGCGGTCACATAGACGGCACTGCAAAATTCCTTGGTTCAAGAAAAGACGCCAATTCATTCATAATAAAAATACAGGCTCAAAAAAACATTGCTAAGTTCATCATAGAAAAAGGCTCAGTTTCAATAGACGGAATAAGCCTTACGGTTGCAAGCGTTGGACACAGCGCAAGCGGCTGTGTTTTTACTGCGGCTGTGATTCCCCACACATGGGAAAACACAAACCTAAAACACAAGCGTCCCGGAAACCTTTTGAACATAGAATGCGATTTAGTTGGAAAATACATAGCTCATTTTGTAGATAAAAAAAATGGAGAAGAATATGGAATGCAATCCCTTTGGAAGTATTGAACAGGCACTGGAAGATCTTGCGGCCGGAAAAATGATAATCGTAACAGACGACGAAGACCGCGAGAACGAAGGGGACATAATCGTATCCTGCAAATTCGCAAGTCCCCAGACTGTAAACTTTATTGCAAAAAATGCCTGCGGCTTAATCTGCATGCCGGTAAGCAAAAAGGTCGCACAAAAATTAAACTTTGACCCAATGACTGCAAACAATACGGACAACCACTGCACAGCCTTTACAATATCCGTAGACCACGTTTCAAATTCAACAGGCATCTCCGCATTCGACAGGTCTGCAACAGCAATAGCGGTAACAAAAGATGACACACTACCTTCCGATTTTAGAAGACCGGGGCACATGTTTCCCCTTATTGCAAAGGAACACGGCGTTCTTGAAAGGACAGGACACACAGAAGCAACTGTTGACCTTTGCCGTCTTGCAGGCTTACCGGAAGCAGGCCTCTGCTGCGAAATAATGAGCCAAGACGGAAGTATGGCAAGGCTCCCGGAACTTTGCGAACTTGCAAAAAAATGGGGAATGACAATTGTAAGCATCAAGCAGCTTATCGCATACAGAAAATCCCATGAAAAAATAATCGAAATGGTGGCAAAGTCAAACCTTCCAACAAAGTACGGAATGTTCGAGCTTTACGGATTCAAGGACCTTGTAACTGGCGAGCACCACGAGGCACTTGTAATGGGAGACATAGCGGACGGAGATCCAGTTCTTTGCAGGGTTCACAGCGAATGTCTAACAGGCGACACCTTTGGCTCTTTAAAATGCGACTGCGGGCAGCAGCTTGACCTTGCACTAAAAAAAATATCGGAAGAAGGAAGAGGCGTCCTTGTCTACCTTACCCAAGAGGGACGCGGCATTGGCATTCTTAACAAGATAAAGGCCTATGCCCTTCAGGACAAAGGCATGGACACCGTGGACGCAAACCTTGCGCTTGGTCTTCCGGAAGATGCACGTGACTACAACGTTGGCATTCAGATTCTAAGGGACCTTGGCGTAAGCAAGATAAAGCTTATGACCAACAATCCAAAAAAGATTTACGGCCTTGGCGACAAAAACTGCGGCCTTGAAATTACAGAAAGAATTCCGCTTCAGATTCAGGCTCAGAAATTCGATTCATTTTATCTTGAAACAAAAATGAAGAGGATGGGGCATCTACTCAACAATATCTAAGCAATTTGCAAAGAAAGTATTCAGGAGGAATTATGAATATTATTGAAGGAAAAATCGTTGCCAATGAAGGCGGCAAAAAAATCAGCGTGGCCATCGTAGCTTCCCGCTTTAACGAATTCATCACGACAAAGCTTGTTGGTGGAGCACATGACGCTCTTGTACGCCACGACCTTGCAGAAGAAAACATTACTCTTTGCTGGGTTCCAGGAGCATTTGAAATTCCACTGGCTGCAAAGAAGCTTGCGGAAAGCAAAAAGTATGACGCAATAATCTGTGTGGGTGCCGTAATCCGCGGTTCAACAAGCCACTATGATTATGTATGCGCGGAAGTTTCAAAGGGCATTGCCCAGGTTAGCTTGCAGGCTGGCATTCCTGTAATGTTCGGAGTTCTTACCTGCGACACAATTGAACAGGCAGTAGAAAGGGCTGGAACCAAGGCCGGCAACAAGGGCTACGACTGTGCTCTTGGCGCCATCGAGATGATAAACATGCTGCAAAAAATATGTTAGAAAGCACTGGAATGGAGGCGGAAAACGCAGCAAAAAAGCATTTGCGCGGAGCGAACCCGGCAGCGTAGCTTCAAGCCGCGAAGCGAGTCAGATACCTTGTTTCCGCGCTCGGCTTTTTTGATGCGTTTACTGCCGGGAATGGAAGTGCTTTCGTGTTAATATTTTCTTTTACTACTTTTTATTAAGATTTCAACTTGCCTTTTGCATACATGTTTTATGCTAATTGACCATAAGCCGTCTACGTGCTAAATTGTTCTACATGGGATACAAAAACAGCAAGGCCGACGGCGATCCGGCTTACCTTACAGAAAACAACTACAAAACCGACAACATACGCGCTGTAGACGCAAAGTTTGAAGCGCAAAAAATTGCATTCGCACCGCTTTCATTTCAGGCAATAAAATCCATGCTTGATTTAGGCATCATGCAACTAATAGAAGATGCCGGTGACCAAGGAATTTCTCCTGATGAACTTGCAGAAAAATCCGGCGTAAGCCTTTACGGCATAAACGTGCTTTGCGAAATGGCGCTTGGCATGAACGTAATAAAATTATCAAAAGACTCTTCCGTTCAAAAAGAAAAATTCACCTTGGGAAAAATAGGCTGGATGCTTTTGGAAGATGAATGCACACGGGCAAATTTTTATTTTACCGCAGACATTTGCTACCAGGGTGCATTCAGCATGACAGAATCAATCCGTAACTCAAAGCCTGAAGGCCTAAAAGTTTTTGGCAGCCAGTGGACAACAATCTACGAAGCACTTTCTTCACTTCCGCAAAAAGAAAAAAAGAGCTGGTTCACTTTTGACCACTTCTATTCAGACATAGCATTTCCCCAGGCACTTTCCATTGTTTTTAAGAACAAGCCCCAGACCTTGGTGGACATTGGCGGCAACACTGCAAAATGGGCAATCCTCTGCTGCAAGCACGACCCGGATGTAAAAGTTACAATCGTAGACTTGCCAGGACAAACGGCGGTAGCAGAAAAGAATGCAGCTGAACAGGGCTTTGCATCCAGAATAGGAACTTATTCAGGCAACGTTCTTAGGGAAGAAACAACTCTTCCAAAAAATCCTGATGCCTTTTGGATGAGCCAGTTCCTTGACTGCTTCTCCCTGCACCAGATTACAAAGATTTCCAAAAAGATTTGCGAGGCATCATCCAAATCCACAAAAACTTATGTCCTTGAACCTTTGTGGGACAAGCAGAAGTTTGCGGGCAACGCATACAGCCTACAGGCAACGTCGCTCTACTTTACCTGCATGGCAAACGGCAACAGCAAAATGTACCGCTCAAAAGAGCTGATAGACGCAATAGAAGCAGGCGGTCTAAAGCTTTCCAATGAATACGATGAACTTGGGGCAAACAGCTACACCCTCCTTGAATTTAGGAAGGCATGATGGAAAGGACAATCTACGCATCCTGTCCTGTATGCTGGGCACCCGGAATGCAGACGGAGCAAGAATGGAAAGATTTTGCGCAAGGCAAAAAAGAAATTGAGCGCACAGCAGAAGCCCCCAAGCTGGAATTTACCACTCCACTTTTTAGGAGAAGGCTTGGTCAGCTTTGCAGGATGACGGTGCAGGTTGTGCACGATTCAATAGAAAGGTTTGGCATAAAAGACCTTCCCATCCTTTTTACCTCGGTATACGGAGAAATAAACCGCGAATTTACGATTGACCGTTCCGTTATTACAGAAGGAAGTGTTATGCCGGCTGCATTTTCACTTTCAACATTCAACGCCCCAGTTGCCTTAGCAACGATTGCCATGGCAACTCTCCAATGCGGAATAAAATCAGGATACGAAGTTGTCTTTCCTTCCAAAGGAAACTTTTCTTACGCATTGCAGGCAGCAGAAGCATCTGTCTTTGGCGGAAAGCAGGACAAGATTCTTTTTGTATACGGCGACGAGCTTTTTCCACAAGAGTACGATTCAATAAAAAGCGTAACGGAAGGAAATATTCCAATTCCAAACATTCCACTTGCCTTTGCCCTTGTTATAGGAAGGAGTCCGCTGGAGAATTGTTCAGGAGTAAAATTCAATTCAAAAGATTTTACTTCCAAAAAGACTCCGCTTGATTTTTTAAAAATGCTTCTTAACGCAAACAGGTGATTTCTTCTATGAAAAGCAAGAAAAAAATGAGTCAGGAAGAAATAGATGAAATCAAAAAGCGCTACTCACACGACGACTTGCCGCCTGTAAAAAACTGGCCGCTTTACATTTATTACAACCTGCTTAGGATTTTTAGCTTTGTGCTTGTAGGAACAGGAGCAATCCTTATAGCCCTGCTTGTTGAGCCAATACTAATTCTTGGCGGAAAGAAAAAATTCAAAACAAGGTCTAGAAAAGTTATCTCTGCCACATTCAATTTTTTTATAAACCTTGTAAGCATATTGGGAGGAAGCAAATACAAATTCCACGGAAAGGAAAAGCTGCTTGACGCAAAGGGAAAAATTATTGTAGCAAACCATCCTTCCTACATTGACGTTGTCTATCTTATAGCTTGCATAAAAAATGCAGACTGCATAATCCGCGGAACCTTGGCAAAGTCTGTTTTTGCCGGGGTAGCAAGGCCGCTTTACATAATGAACACTGTTGGCAATCAGGAAATGCTTGACCTTTCAAAAAAATCTTTGGAAGAAGGTGCAAACATAATCATCTTTCCGGAAGGAACCCGCACGCCAAGGCACGGAACAAACCAGTTCAAGAGGGGTGCCGCCCGCATAGCATTAAACGCAAACTGCTCAATCATACCTGTTTACATAGGGGGAAGCGACAAGTACGGGCTTGGCAAACACGACCCTGCTTTTTCCTACCTGCACGAAGGCCACTACATTTTTGACATACACGTTCTGGATGAAATAAAAATAGAAGAATACAAAGACATGGAAGCACAGATTGCAGCCCGAAGGATTACGGAAAGGATTCACAAGGAAATTGCAGACACTGCCATGGCCGTTGACGGAAGGATTGTATAAAAATGAAAAGAAAAATATGCACATTCATCTTTATGCTTTTCCTTTTGAATTCAATCTGGTGTAAAAAATACAGCGTCTACATTTGGAGCGGAATAAAATCCATGCGGGGGGAAAGGGTGCTTATGGAAGTGAGCGTTCCAGAAAACCCAAATGGAACTGCCGTAATAATTTGCCCCGGTGGAAGCTACCATCATCTTGGCATTTTTAACGAGGGAAGGACAAGCGCAAAGTGGTTCAATTCCAATGGGGTTACCACATGCCTTTTATGGTACCGCGTGGCAAAAAACAACTACCACTACCCCGCACAAATGCAGGACATACAAAGGGCAATTCAGCTTGTTAGGGAAAACCCGTATTTTTACAAGGCAAACAAGGTTGGCGTAATAGGATATTCTGCCGGTGGACACCTTGCGGCATGGAGCGGAATGTTTGGAGGAAGGACTAACGAGCTAAAAAAAATCGGAATAGAAACAAGTGCAAACCTTACGCCTGACTTTGTAATTCCTGTATACCCGGTTGTCTCCATGCAGGATGACATTGGCCACAAGTGGAGCAGAAAAAGCTTGCTTGGAAAAAATCCTTCCCAGCAAAAAAAAGATTTGTTTTCTCTGGAGCTTCAAGTTCCAAAGGACATGCCGCCAACATATCTTGTTGCCTGCCGCGATGACCCTGTTGTTCTTTTTGAAAACAGCGCAAGGCTTAGCAAGGCTCTGGAAGAAGCTGGTGCAGACTTTGTCTTTAAGCAATATCCAGAAGGAGGCCACGGATTTGGAATGGTAAAGAACAAGTTCCTAAAAAAATACCGCTGGAACGAGGAACTAAAGGAATGGCTTTTGGCAAAAGGCTTTATGTAAAAGCCTAATGCCTGCCAAGATTTTTAAAGCCTTACCGGAACTCCGCTCTTGTCCAATTCAGTTTTTATGCTTCCCACGGTGTATTCACCTGAATGAACCATGCTTGCAATAAGGGCAGCATCGGCATTTCCTTGCGTAAGGACTTTTTCCAGGTGTTCAACTTTTCCGCCGCCACCGCTTGCAATTACAGGAACAGGAACATTGTCCGCAATCAGTTTTGTAAGCTCAATGTCGTAGCCGTTTCTTGTTCCGTCCGCATCCATCGAATTCAAAACGATTTCTCCGGCACCAAGTTCAACGCCCCGCTTTGCCCACTCAAGTGCATCAAGACCAGTGTCCACGCGGCCACCGTTTATTGTAGTACCAAAACCACTCGGCTTTGAAGGATCACGCCGCACATCCATGCCAAGAACTATGCACTGATTTCCAAAAATTCTTGCGCCCTCGCTTATAAGTTCAGGATGCTTTACGGCCTGGGAATTAAGCGAAACTTTTTCGGCACCGGCAAGAATTGTTGAACGGATGTCGTCCAATGTTCCAATGCCACCGCCGACGCAGAAGGGGATGAATATTTTTGATGCCACGCGGGAAATAAGGTCAAGGATTGGGCCCCTTCCCCTTGCGCTTGCCATTATGTCGTAGAAAACAAGTTCGTCTACACCCTGGCTGTAGTATTCAGCGGCCATGTCTACAGGATCGCCTATGTCTATGTTGTTCTGGAATTTTACGCCTTTTGTAGTACGGCCATCTTTTACGTCAAGGCAGATGATGATTCTTTTTTTTAGCATTGGGCACCTCCCTTTGAATCTGATGCCAAGTCGGACAAAACATAATTGCGCAAAATGGCAAGTCCCGGTTTTCCAGATTTTTCCGGATGGAACTGGCAGGCAGAAATATTGTCCTGTTCCACGATTGCTGGAACCATGGTACCGTAGTGGGCATATCCCTTTATGACTTCGGGCGAGTCAGGCTGAATTACATAGGAATGTACAAAGTAGAAATCTGTTTTGTCGGCAACACCTTCCACGAGTTTTGTGCCGCCGTTACAGAAGGTTACGTCGTTCCAACCCATGTGGGGAACTTTTAGCGCATTGTGCAAGAGTGCAGATTCCCTGCATTCATCTTCATTGGGACCGCGCTCCTTCCAAAGGGTTTCAAAGTGGCGAATTACCCCGGGAACAAGCCCCAGACATTTTGTGTTGCTTTCTTCTGATTCATCAAAAATTATCTGGGCACCAAGACAAATTCCAAGAAGCTTCTTTTTGCTTTTTACCCAGTCTTTTAGGAAAGAGTCAAATCCACTTTCCTTTAGTTGCTGCATGGCATAAGCCGCTTCGCCTACACCGGGAAAAATAATTCTGTCTACATTTTCCAAATCCTTGGGATTTTTTGAAAGCACATAGGGAGCCTTTAAATATGCAAGAGCCCGCTCAACACTTTTTATGTTTCCGGCATTATAATCTACGATTCCAGTCATATTGCAATTTTACCGACTGAAACACAAGGTGTCAACCGCAAACATGGAAGTCAGTTGTGGGCTATTTTCTTATGCAAAGCAATCGGGAATCAGCTTTGGGCGCAACGGGAAGAAAAATATGGATGAAAATTCATTTGCGCGGAGCGACCGAAGGGAGCGAAAGTCCTATTACCGCGCACCATGAATTTTCAGCCAGATTTTTCTGGTAGTGGAGCCCAAAACTGATTTCCGATGTCAATAACAAACACGCATTGAAAAGTAACTGCATTTCCATTAAAATAAGGATAAGAATTTAAGGAAGAAATTATGTCTGGTAATACATTTGGGGAAATTTTTAGGGTAACGACTTTTGGAGAGAGCCATGGAGTTGGGCTGGGATGCATTGTAGACGGCTGCCCGGCTGGCATTGAATTTGACGCTGATTTTTTGCAGAGCGAGATGAACAGAAGAAAGCCGGGTGCAAGACAAAAGGATTCGAGCGGAAAAGAAATTTTCAATTCATCTGTTACGGCAAGAAGCGAAGACGACAAGGCAGAAGTTTTAAGCGGGGTCTTTGAAGATAAAACAGAAGGAACACCGATTGCAATCGTAATTCAAAACACAAGCCAAATTTCCAAAGACTATAGCAAGATAAAAGACAAGTTCCGTCCGGGACACGCTGACTGGACCTACTTTGCAAAATACGGCTTCCGTGACTATAGGGGCGGCGGACGTTCAAGCGGCAGGGAAACCGCGGCAAGGGTTGCGGCTGGAGCAGTTGCAAAAATGTTTCTTAGCCAAAAGGGAATCAGTGTAAAGGCCTACACAAAAAAAGCGGCAGGAATTGAATGCACAAAATTCAACTTGGACGAAATAGAAAGAAATTCTCTTAGGGCACCAGACGCAGAAGCAGCTGCAAAAATGGAAGAAAGAATAGCAGCCTTCCGCAAAGAGGGAAATTCCTGCGGTGGAATAATTGAATGCGTAATTCATGGTGTTCCAGCAGGACTTGGTGAACCTGTCTTTGACAAACTGGATGCTGAACTTGCAAAGGCCATGCTTTCTATTGGTGCTGTAAAAGGAATTGAATTTGGGCTTGGCTTTGAAGCGGCAGACACTACGGGAAAAGAAGACAACGACAACATGAGTGCGTCTCTTGGAAAGATTCAGTTTTTAACAAACAATGCCGGTGGTATACTTGGCGGAATGAGCCGGGGAGACGACATAATCTTCCGCATTGCAGTAAAACCCGTACCCAGTATTTTTATTGAGCAGAAGACAGTGGACACTCAGTTCAACGACACTTCCATCCTTATTGAAGGAAGGCACGACGTTTGCCTTTGCCCACGCATTGTTCCCGTAGCAGAAGCCATGGCAGCACTTACGGTGGCAGACATGTATCTTAGAAACTTAGGCTCAAGGATTTAATTAGGAAATAAAAATGAACAAAGAAAAAAAAGCATCAACGATAAGGCTCCTTAAAATTTCATTTTTGATATTTGACCTTGCACTTGCAGTTGTACTGGCCTTTCTTACTACAGCATACGTCAGCGCAAAAAACGTAAAGAATGCTCCAGCACCAGCTCCCCTTACGCCACAGGAAAAAAGCTTTCTGCAGACGGTTCTTGATTCAACCTACACAAAGGAAAGGGATCCGCTTTGCCTAAGGTCTCTACCCTACCCGGCTCAAGCACCACTTCTTGACGTAAAGGCAAAAAGCGCAATTCTTGTGGACACACTTACAGGCAGCATACTCTACGAAAAAAATGCGGATGAGGAAATTCCCCCGGCATCACTTACAAAGATTGTGGAAATGTACGTTGTTCTTAATGAATGCAAAAAGAAAAACATTTCTTTGCAAAGCGAAGTTCCCATTCCGGAAGAGGCTCTTGCAGAAAACCTTCCGGCAGATGCATCCCGCATGTGTCTTGGCAGGGGTGAACACGTAACGCTTGAAGAGCTTTTGCTTGGACTTGCAGTTGCAAGCGGAAACGATGCTTCTATAGCCACGGCCAAATTTGTTTCTGGCAGTATGGAAGAATTTGTAAAGAAGATGAATGAGGCTGTAAAGGAGGCGGGACTTACACGAACACATTTTGTGGAATCGTCAGGCTACAGCGAAGAAAACATTACGACTGCCAGAGAGTTTGCCAGGTTTGCAAGGCACTACATAAACACCTTTCCCGAAGCACTTGCCCACTTCCATTCGCAGAGAAAAATTGTCTATCCACAGGAAAGGAATTTTAGCGAGGCAGAAAAAAAGCGCTTTAAGGCAGGCGAGAAATTTTCCTATGAGCAGGAGAACACAAACAAGCTTCTTGGACAGCTTGAAGGATGTGACGGCTTAAAGACAGGATTCATAAACGAAAGCGGCTACAACATTGCGGTTACGGCTGAGCGCAGCGGAACAAGATTTCTCTCTGTTACCATGGGAGGACCGGGCAGCAGTACGGCAGAGGGGAACAAGTGGCGCGTGGCCGACAACACGGCAATTGTCGAATACGCATTTGACACTTTTGCAGACTTTAGGAGCGAGGTAAGCCAGACGGTTTCAGTTCCTCTTGCGGGGTGCAGCCAAAAGAGCGTGAACCTTATTCCAGCCTACCCCCTTAATTTTACCGCGCCAAAGGGAGCGAAGCTTAGCGTAACAAAGAAAGTTCCTGAATATATTTTTGATTCTGTTGAGTGTGGAAAGCAGTACGGTCTTTTGGCCTATACAAGCGGAGACCGCATTTTGTTTACGGTTCCACTTGTTGCAGACAGGAGCATTGGAAGCGGTGGTATATTTGATTCTGCGGTGGCAGAGATTCTTAAACGGATGTAGAGTAGCCGGAAAAAGGCTCGTGTTAGCGGGACAGCCCCTGAATCCACATTCGTAGCAAGTGCATGCGAATGTGGCGTAGCAGTTCAGGGTGACAGTCCAGCGTTCATGAGGGACGCTTTTGCCTGCTACATGCCGGAGTCTTCTTCCATTTCGGACAGGGCAAGGGTGCCAGCGTCAACTATGGAATAGCCACGGTTCAGTATTGCAGAGATAAGAATTCCAAGCTTTTGGTAGAGGTAGTCGCCGCGGCTGCCAGAAGGAAGGGCTCCGATGTTTACCGGGATAACCATACCGTCGCTTAGCAAGGGTGAAAGTTCATCTATTATCTGCGAGGCATTTTTATAAGGCTTTCCTGTAAGCATGGATTCTTCTATTGTTATCCTGTCGGAAAGTTCCCTATAGGCATCCACATAGATATAGCCTGCTGCATTTCCAGCCCTGCGCATTTTTTCATCGGCGGAATAGAATGGTGCGTGCCATAGCGGAGAAAGTTCCTTTCCCGTAGCAGCATAGAATTCATCCTCGTTGCGACCAAGACCACGCTTTATAAAATCAGCGTCTATCGTAAAAGAATCATCGAGCAAGTCGGCATTGCAGTAAAAGGAAGATGCGCATTCAAAACCACTCAGGGCAATCTGCTTTGTTTCCTGAGGATAGCGCCTTATGAATTCTCCGTTGACAAAGAAGGTTGCGCTAACGTTGAATTCCTTTAGCACGGAAAGAACCTGTGCAAGACCTTCCGCATTGTCCTGGGCATCGAATATGAGAGCCACGCGCTTTTTCTGGCCATCTGTCTTCTGGGACTCTGCAAAGAGAGGATAAGTCTTTACAGGAAGCGAAAGGGATCGGACAAAGATTGCGTTGCCGTAAAATTCGTTGCGTCCCATTCCAAGATAGACCCTGTAGTAACCATTGGTAAGGCTGGAACGCAGTTCTGACTTGATGCCGTTCTTAACATGGTTCCAGTTTTTTGTTGCAGAATCGAACGAAAAGACATTCTCCTTTCCCGATGAATCCTTTTTTGTAAAGGCATAAATGCGGCCTGCATCCCAATTTGCTCTTTCTACGGAAGAGAGGAAGAGGAAGATATATTCGTTGTTGGCAATATCCCAAAGCCGGACTGTAGACTCGCCACCCGCAAAAATTGCAGAAGAGCCGCTCCATGCAAAGGATACAATCTGCTCACCCCTCAAGGCAGCCTCCTGTTTCCAGGTGACAGTGCTGTAGACAAAAAGAGTGTCCTGAGAGCTAAAGGCAATATGCTTTCCGTCGGGGGAAAGACGCGGCCTCGTATTGAATGAAGTCTGAACAGCAAGAAGGGGCTTTGAACCGAGGACATAGGCAAGGCTTTTTTTTGAGCAGCTTCCGTATTCGATAAGGTCAAGCCAGAGCACGGGCTTTTTGGAAGGCTCTGCAGTCCAAAACATCTGAGAGCGGATTACGATACCTTCGGTCTGGGTAAGGGGATAACAGCCAATGTTCTTGTAAAAACGGCAGCCCTGGGGCTTTGGGTTCTTGCTAGAGGTCTCTTCCTTAGTGAGATCAGCCTGGTACCAGTAGACTGTTTTTTCCCCGCAGCATACGGCAAGCTGTAGAGCATCATCGCAGGCGGTAAAGTAGTCGGTCTCGGGGTTAAAGCGCAGTGGAAGCCGTCCTGTAATGCGGCCGCTGCCCAAGAGCTTGGCATAGAGTACGCGGGTAAAAAGTTCAGTGCTTTGGATAAGGTAAACAATGTCTCCGTTAATGTAGATTATGTCTCCGCTGGGGGTCCATTCCACGCTGTTTATTGAGCCTGCACCTATTTTATAGAAGGAATCAGGAAATGTAATCCCGGAGAAAAGGGTTTCTGGTTTTGCAAAGTATACGCTTCCGTTTTTTTCGTAGAGCAAGGCAGATGAATCAGGTGACCACTTTACCTTTATTCTGTCGTAGCATATCTGCGCATTGGGATTCAGGACAAGGCTCTTTCTGTCGGATACAGATTCAAGGAGGAGCGTTCCCTGGGCATTTCCTGTCTGGCGGACTGAGCAAATCCATTTTCCGTCCGGGCTTGCCTTCTGGATTCCAGTGTATGAGTATTCGACAGGAAAGCCGCTTGCCTTGGAAACCCACTCAAGGGACTGGGTAAGAAGGTTGTATACGGCAGTTCCGTAGCGGTTACGGACCTGAAGCTTTTTACCGCCGTCGAGGAGTTCCATGTGTTCGGGAAAGCAGGTAAGCAGCTTGGGTGAACTCTGACTTTCGTCCAGGCGGGAAAGGAAGAGGCTCTTGTAGGGAAGAGTTCCGCCGCCGTCCTGTTCTGCTGTAAAGAGGAGCTCGGAATTTGAGTTTATGTCCAAGTCTGCAAACTGAACTTTTGCAAAAAGAAATGCTGGTGAAAGGGCAAGGAAAGAAAAGAGGCAGAGCTTAGCAATTTTTTTTATCCGCTTTTGCAAACGAAACCCTACCCCCGATTGGAAGGGCGGCGTAGCCGTTCGCGCAAGCGAATGGAGGCGAAAGCCGGAACCCTGGAAAGCGGGTTTGCAGATAAAATATGGTCCAGAAAAAGAAAAAAAATTTTTGAGATTGTAAATGTTGAATTCCTTCATTTTTATTCCCCTCCAGCCAAAGCTATTTTAAGACGGAAAGCGGGTCGATTAGCTTGCCGTTTTTGTAGACGGAAAGATGCAGGTGGGGGCCGGTTGAATATCCGGTGCTTCCCACAAGTCCGAGCTGTGTTCCCTGGTTTACAACATCTCCCTTTTTGGTAGTTATGCGGCTCATGTGGCCGTAAAGGGTCTGGTAGCCGTCGTCATGAGTTACGATTACGTATTTTCCATAGACGTTTGAATAGCCGGTAAAGCTTACCCTTCCGCTTTTTGCAGCCTTGATTGGTGTGCCGGTGGGGCATGCCATGTCTATTCCGGTGTGGTTTTGCCTTATGCCGGTAAATGGGTCTGGGCGGTAGCCGAAGCGGGACGTGAGCCTCCACTTTGCGCTTATGGGGTAGACAAAAATTTCGCCCATTGCGCGGCGGAGTGCAAGGCTGTCCATTTTTGCGCCCGGGACAAAGAGTTTCTGCCCCTTTTGCAGGACCGCCGATGAAAGGTCGTTTACATCCAGCAAGTCTTCCACGCTGACCTTGTATTTTGCGCTAAGGCCTTCGATTGTGTCTCCTGCTGCAACGGTATAATTCAGACCGTCAAGTGAAGGAACGGAAAGCTTTTGCCCTGAGCGGAGGGAGCGTACGTTGGATATGCTGTTTACCGCGATTAGGGTAGATATGTTCCTTAGGCCGAATTTCTGGCAGATGGAGCTTATTGAATCTCCGGGCTGGACGGTGTAGGTTCTGAATGAGACTTTCTGCTTGAAAAGGGGGGCGTCTGACCGGGCTGTCGTTGCACTTTCCGCTGATGCAGAGGCTGCAGCTGGCAGAGAAGTGCCCTGGCTGCCGAAGACTACCACGTTTCCGTCCCCATCGAAGCAGGTTGAATTTGAGAGAGCAAATGAGGACATTGCAAGGTCAAGGTAGTCAAGTTCCTTGGCGGAAGCTGTCTTTAGCTCTATACTGCAAAAGTTGTTTTCCCTGTAGGAAAGATAGTTTATTGAGAAGACGGGGACTGCCACGCACAGCGAGAGGAAGAATAACCTGGGCAGGGCTTTTGAAAGTGCGACACTTGCCGCCTTGAACATGGAATTAAGGCTTTTTACAGAAAACCGGAAGGAACCAAGTCCGGCCCTATAGGCATCACGGTAGGAAAAATCAGTGATGCGGTCCCAGAGTTCAGAAAAAAAGTCTCCCAGGGAATTTTCCCTTGCACCAAACCTGAAATTTGTATTTATGGCTGAAATTTTTGTTCCAGAATAGTTTATAATTTCCATAAATTTACTATCGACATAATTTTCCTTCCATATTAGAATAATAGCTAAATGGAAAATTCAGGCATTATGGAAAATATGAGCGGTAGAAACGCAGAGCTGCCGGAAGGTGAAAAAGCGGCGGCAAAAAAGAATCCCACTTTTAAATTTATTCTGGCAGGTCTTATCCTTGGACTTGTCTTAAAATTCTTTGTTATTGACATTCTTCATGTAAGCGGATCGTCTATGGAGCCGACAATAAAGGATGGGGAAAGAGTGGCAGTGAACAAGCTATGCTACGGCCTTGTAAAGCCTTTTGGGGATTCACTTCTTTTTAAGTGGAGCAAGGTTAAGCAGGGAGACATAATTATTTACTTGTATGACAATAGTTTAGTTGTAAAACGCTGCGCAGCGGCAGAAAATACGCCTCTGGAATATTCAAGCGAATCTGGGTATAATCTTATTGTCGGGGACAAAGTTTACCCGCTTACGCCGGCACAGTTCTCCGTAATGCAGGAAATTAGGGCTGTTCCCCAGGGGATGGTTCTTGCCATTGGAGACAATGCTGAGGTTTCCATAGACTCTCGCAACTACGGTTTTGTTAGCGAAGAAAATGTTTTAGGCAGGGTGTTTGCAAAATGAACACTTTTTACAGAAAGCCAAGGCTTTGGATTGTCTTAATTCCTTGTGTCCTGGTTGTTTTTTACATATTATCCAAATTTGCCTCTCTTGCTAAGCAGCCGGAACCTGTTCTTACTGCATCCATGCCAAGTATAGAGCGCGGTTCCATTGTGGACAGGAACGGAAGGCCCCTTGCGGTTGTTACGAATTTTTACCATTTTGTAGTAACGCCAAAGCTTATAGAGGACATTGACGGTTTTTCTGCCCTGGCGGCTCCTCTTCTTAACATGACACAGGAAGAGATTGCGGAAAAAATCTACAGGAACCCCAAGGGTAGCTTTTTGTACATAAAGAAGAAGATTACCCAGGCCCAGCGCGATGAGCTTTACAAGATGATAGAAGACCACGGCTTTACAAACTTCTGCCGCTTTGACAGGCTCCCAGGCCGCGTTTACCCAATGAACGACCTTGCAAGCACACTGATTGGCTTTATGGGAGATTCGGGCAAGGGCTTGGGTGGAATTGAATTCTCCGAGCAGAACCTTTTGAGCCCCGAAAACGGCATTGTAGAAAGCGGTGACGTAATCCACGGAAAGAACGTGTTCCTTACGATAGATGCAAACCTCCAGTACAAGCTGGAAAAAATTGCAAAGGACACCATGAATTCCACAAAGGCGGCAAGTCTTATTCTTCTTGCGGCTGAATCAAAGACCGGGGAAATTCTTTCCTACATAAACCTGCCTTCCGTAAACCTCAACGAGTACACGATGGCATCTTCCGAGGAAAAGAGGGACAGGGCAGCAATCAATGCATACGAACCAGGCAGCGTATTCAAGATTTTTACGGCTGCGGCTTATGTTGACTCTGGACGGGTTGGACCAAACACGCTCATCCACACTACGGGAACCTACCTGCGCACAACCAATCTTGGCGAGACCATTAAGATTGAATGCCACGACCCGCACCCGCACGGCTGGGGAACCATACGCGAGGCACTTGAATATTCTTGCAACGACGCATTTGCCCAGATGAGCGAGACTATGGGCAATGATGAATTTGTCTCTTACCTAAAGAAATTTGGCTTTGGGGAAAGGACGGGGGTGGAACTTCCAAGCGAGACAAAGGGTATACTAAAGTCCCCTTCTGACAAGTCATGGTCGGCACGAACAAAGGCTACAATTTCCATAGGCCAGGAAATTTCAGTTTCGGCACTTCAAATGCTTCAGGCATCCGTTGCAATCGCAAACCATGGAATTCCGCCAAAACTTACCTTTATAAAGCGCATTACGGACAAGGACGGCAACGATGAATACGTGCACACGCCTGAATACAAGACCCGCGTACTCAAAAGCTCCACCGCAGACTTCATCATAAGCTGCATGGAAAAGGTCACCCAATCGGGAACAGGCCACAGGGCAGCCCTAAAAGACGTTTCCATCGGTACAAAGACCGGTACCGCCCAGATTTTTGAAAACGGACGGCTCCTCGAAAACCAGTACATCTCAAGCTGCATGGGTATTTTCCCGGTTGAGGATCCCCAAATTGTGGTCTACATCGTTATAGAAAAGGCTCAGGGCGAAAACCTTGGCGGACGCATTGCCGCTCCGGTAATAAAAAGCGCGGCAAACGAAATCATTGACTACCAGGGGCAGCCCCGTGAAGGTGCGGCAAGCCTTGAGCATTCGGGCGTCGTCTCCATCAAGGAAAACCAGCCAATACAGATTGGAAAGACGGTACCAGACTTTACAGGAAGGCCAAAAAGGGACCTTGTGCCCGTAGTTGACGGACGGAAGGACTTGAATTTCCAGATAAACGGCGAAGGCTGGGTCGTAAGGCAGTCACCTGCACCAGGAACCCCGGTTACGGAGAACATGACAATTGAACTCAACCTGGAATACTAATATAGCCCTCTTTAAAAAACGCTTTCCCGCCCTAGGGGACATGCTAAAAGATGACATTGCCTTTTTTGAGAAGGAATGCTCAGAAGGGCATTTTCCCCTCCCCCTTGAATTTATTGAAGCAAAAAACGGAAGCCCCACGGCACTTTTCAAAACAGAGATAGCTGGGACAGAAGAAGCAGCAGGAAGCAAAGTGCCAGTGCAAGATGCGGACAAAAGCACAACTGCTAAAGCGGCGGCCATTCCCCTCCACTCTAAATACAACCCCGAAAGGGAGGCGGAGCAGCTTGTGTCCCAGTTCAGCAGGAATGAGTTTGATGCGGCGGTATTCCTTGGCTTTGGACTTGGCTACGGCCCTCTTGCCTTTGCAGAGAAAAATCCTTCCGCACCGATGATTCTCATAGAAAACAACCCTCTTTTTCTTTTTGCGGCTCTGAACACGCTTGACTTTACCAAAGTCCTCTCCCACCCCTCTCTTGTGTTTGTAACGAAGGCTGACCCGGCTACGGCAGTTTCCCTGCTTTCAGGCTATCGGGCAGAAAGGGTTAAAATATTTTCCGCCAAGGCACACACTGCCCACGATACGGCCTTTGCAAGCCAGTTCCTTGAGCTCTTCAAGCGCAGCCTTCAAAAAGATGCGATAAACACCAACACGCTGGAAAAATTCTCCCGCCTTTGGATGAAGAACAGCCTAGCAAACCTTTTCTACCTTGCAAAGTGTGACGGGGTAAAAAAATACAGGAGCGCCCTTTTACAGCTGGGCGGCAATGCTGCGGAGCTTCCTTTTGTGATACTTGCAGCGGGCCCTTCCCTTGCCGCGGTAATCCCCCATTTGCAGAGGCTAAAGGAAAGCTGCGTGCTTGTCTGCGTGGACACAGCCCTGCATGCAGTCCTAAAGGCCGGGGTGGAGCCGGACTTCATTGTACTGGTTGACCCCCAGTATGCCTGTGCCCGCCACCTTGAATTCCTTAAGTCGCCGTCATCTGTCCTGATTACGGAAAGTGCAGCCTACCCTTCGGTATTCCGCTTTGAATGCAGGGAAACAATAATGTGCTCATCCCTCTTCCCCATAGGCCAGTACTTTGAAAGCCGACTGGGACAAAAGGGAAAGCTGGGGGCAGGAGGAAGCGTTGCTACGACAGCCTGGGACTTTGCCCGTACCTGCGGCGCAAAAAAGATATACATTGCCGGCATGGACTTGGGCTTCCCCGGAAAGCAGACCCACATAAGAGGCTCACAGTTTGAAGAAAGGGCACACAGGACATCCTGCCGCACCCACACTGCCGAAAGCGACGGCGTATCTTCCCTGCTGGGAGCAGCCCCAACACTTGCAAAAGACTACAGGGGCAAGGATATTCTTACGGACAAGCGCATGTCCCTTTTTGCATGGTGGTTCGAAAGCAACTGTGCCACTGCGCTAAAGGACGGCCAGAAAACATTCACACTTACGCCGCAGAGCCTTGCCATTCCAAACATAGCGGTCTCTTCCGCAGAAGAGCTTCTTGAGGAATGCTCAGCCCAAAAAGAGCAGCTTGTTCAGTCAAAGGAAAAATTCCTTGAGCAGGCGGAAAAAAATTCAACCCTGCAGAAAAATGAAGATGAAAAAAACGGTCTCCCTTCTTTTGAAAGCGTCCGTGCCGAATTTAGGGAAAGTCTGGAAAATCTTGCTGAACTTTCCAAAAGGGGTCTTGCCCTCTGCCAGGTTGCAATTCAGAACAGAACAAAAGTACAGGAAGTGAATGCAAAGCTTTCTGAAATTGACGCAAAGATAATGAGCTCAAAGGGAAAGGAAGCCGCATCTCTGGTATTCCCGACGGAACGACAGCTGGCAGCAAAGGCAGGGGAACTACCTCCTTCCGCCATAAACGATGCCCTTCTAAGTCCTGTCTACTATTCGCGCCTAATTTACGGGGAACTGCAAAAGGCAGTCCGTGCATACCTTGAATGCATGTCCTAAAGTTCAGCTTACAAAATAAGTCTGCACCCGCCCAAAGCCCTTTATTTCAAGTTCAGGCCTCTGTTCAAAGGTGTAGCCGGGATAGTCTTTTAGCTTTTCCACTACAAGGGGCGACACATCTATGCGGTTGGCCTCACCATAACTTTCCATGCGGGATGCAAGGTTAACGCTAGACCCCCACAGGTCGTAGATGAACTTGCGCTTTCCTATTATGCCCGCAACCACGGAACCGCAGTTTATCCCGATCCGTATTTTAAGATCGGTATTGAATTCCTTGTTAAAGACATCCAGCGTGCAAAGTATTTCCCTTGCAAAGTCCACCGTCTCCCTGCAGTTGTCCGCATAGGGTTCAGGGACACCGGCTGCAGTCATATAGGAATCCCCTATCGTCTTTATCTTTTCTATAGAATAGCCAGAGAGCAAATCGTCTATGCGCGAAAAGAGGGTGTTCAAAAGCATTACGGTCTTTACAGGCCCCATGCGCTCAGAAAGCCCGGAAAAATCAACTATGTCAAGGAACATAATCGTAACGTCGTCAAATTTCTGCGTAAAGGTGGAAGGCTCCTCGGTAAGGCGGTCAGCAATCTCAACCGGAAGGATGTTAAGCAAAAGTTCCCTGGACCGCTTGTTTGCTGCGTCAAGCTTGGCAATTATGTTCATGTCGGGATTTTCCAGAGTAAAATACATGAGCATAACCGCAAGGGCTGTTCCAAAGCCAACGATAAGAAGCTGCTTGTTGTACATCTGGACTATAGCAACGACTCCCTCCATTATGCAGAATGAATATATGGAAAGCTGCCTGCGCACCGGCATGTGCCTTGCGTTAACAAGAAGAACCGCAAGCACGAAAACAACGGAGGCTGTTGAATATACGTAAACCGTGTCGCTTGGAATTCCGTATGAATAGATGAAACCACCCTCACCGGCGTACAAAAGCTTGGTGGAAAGAATAACCGCCACTGCCGAAAGCATTCCAACAGTAATAAAGGCAAGCTCTGCAAACTTAATTCTCTTTCTGAACTTTGTAATGCCAGGGTAAAAGGTGTTTGAAAGCGCATATACAGAAACCGTATAAATGTAGAGGACCATCAGCACAAGATATGCCACCGAAAAAAATTCGTTTAGGCGGGGAATTTTGTCCCGGTTTGCAATCGTAATCACGCTCACGATGTCAAAGGCCAGCTCAAACAGGGTAACATAAAGCAGGATACTGTAAATAGTATTCTGTACGCTCTTCCACCTTTTCTTTGAAAAGAAGATTACGGTAAGGAGAAAAATAACTGTAAACCCGGCAACTTGGAACTGAATATTGTAAGCCACGTAAAAATTATACACCATAGCAAACCAAAAAACAATAAAATTAACCCGCCAGCGCTCCAAATAAAGGAAAAAGCTACGCCGCCATGGAGGGGCGCGAAGCGTTGCCGGTGAAAGAGACGCTCCCGGAGCCTGCCGAAGGGGCGGCTCTTTCACCGGCAATGACCGTAAGGGAACCCCGGAACGGCGGTGACGCATAGGCAGCTTCTGTCGAGTTAGCAAAAAAGCGGAATGGAAGAGCATGTAAAAGTACCGTCCAAAAAAACTATCACAAAAAAAATTATCAGCCAGATAAAAAAGGGAAAGTCAAGGCTTACCTTTTCTTGGAATATGTGGTACAATATATAAAGAGAGTTGAACCCCAAGCGAAAGAAGTAAAAAATTGAAGTATTTTTCCGATTGGCTTAAATTTGAAGAAGACTCCCTCTACGAACAGAAGCGCCACCTTCCAATGGAAGAGGAATTTACTTTCTACAAGTCCGTTGCAAGCGGCGATATAGAAACCGTTAGGCGGATATGCGAGCGAAACGACTTTGCAGACATGAAGGAAAAGGGGCGGCTTTCGGAGAACCCCCTGCAGAACTTAAAATTCCACTTTGTAATAAACACGGCCATGTGCTCAAGGTTCTGCGTGGAAATGGGCATGAGCATGGAGGAATCCTACAAGCTTAGCGACTACTACATTCAGCGGACGGATCTTTGCACTACTAAAGAAGAAATTGTTGCCCTGCAAAAGGAAATGTGCATGGACTACGCAGAGCGCATGAAGAACAGCCAGCACCAGGGGGTAATGCCGGGAACCCTTTCCAAGTGCATGGAATACATCTACATCAACATCACAAAACGCATATCCTCAGCCGATCTGGCAAAAGTCTCAGGCCTCTCGGAAAGCTACCTGACCCAGCTCTTCAAAAAGGAAACCGGCTATTCAATCGGAAACTACATCCGCCTCAAAAAAATCGAGTACGCAAAAAAACTCCTTAAATTTACCGACTATTCCATTTCCGAGATTTCCGACATGCTTTGCTTTACCACCCAGAGCCACTTTATTTACGTTTTCAGAAAAAATACAGGAATGACACCCAAGAAATACCGCGACCTGCGCTACTGCAAGCACACCGACTACCCCGAATTTGCAGACAGGGATTCGCTAAAAAAGGACGGCATTTAGGTGGGGGAAGTCTCCCCCTGCGCCCGCACTTCGTTGCGTGCTACCCCCTCTGCGGGGGACACCCCCGCAACGCCCCCGAAAAACCAAGAAATATTTGTTGGCATAAAAAACTGCGAGTTACAAAATAACTCGGAGGGGTCGCAAAGTGAGTACCGTCACCCTGAACCCGTTTCAGGGTCTGTCCCCATACGGCCCGCATGTTCTAAAACAAGGTCCCGCATACACCTTACACAGATTCCGGGTCGGAGCCCGGAATGACGGACGTCATACACAAACTTCTGCGGCAGAATTGGGGTCATCGCGTATAAGAGTCCCAAGACCAGCCACTTTTATGAAGCCGAAAAGAGGGTTCTTTATGCTTTCCACGCGGGTAGTTATGTCCGCCTGAACTTCCGACTTTTCAAAAGCAAGGTCTGCGTCATACATCTTGCAGTTTACAAGCTTTAGTCCCTTGCAGTAGCAGAGCGGCTGGGTTCCGCTTATCGTGCAGTTTTCAAAGGTAACGTTCTCGCAGTACCAGGCAAGGTATTCGCCCTTTACCGTACAGTTTTTAACAAGCACATTCTTTGCGTGCCAGAATGCGTCCTTTGTGTCAAAGTTGCAGTTTTCAAAAACGCTGTCTGTAACATACTGGAATGAATACTTACCGGAAAATTCTACTCCGCTAAAATTAAGGTCAGAGCTCTTTAGCATAAAGTATTCACTCTTAGCCTTGCAGTTCGCCATGGACATTCCTCTCGTAAACCAGCCGAACTCTGGGGAGTCAACGTAGGAGTCTTCAATGCGCACGTTGGAACACTCTCGGACAGCCTTAATTCCCCGCATGGAAAGGCCCTGAATGTTCACATTTTCCGAATACCACAAGGCAGCCCGGCACTTGTCCGTCATCTCTCCGCCAATCACTTCAAGATTTGTGCAGTGCCAGAAGGGGTAACGCAGGTTGTAGAAGTTCTTTTCCGCTTTAATGCATCTTGCTTCCTTAAAAGCGCTCTCTCCGTCTGCAGGCCCGTCAAAGCGGCAGTTCCTTACGGTAAGGTCATGCTGCCCATAAAGCGCGCGCTCTTCGTCAAAGCTTTTTCCTTCTATAATATTATCCATAAAACACCCCGCAAGTTTGGCTCTCCATATATTCTTTTACTCCCTACCCTTTTAATATAACAAAAAAGGCTTTACAAAAACAAATTTTTTTTTTACGCGCACAACGCCACGCACTTTCTACCGTTGTGTGCCTGGAATGGAAGTGCCTTCTTGTTTAAATCCACATTTACAACTTGAATTAGAATTTGCACTTGCCTCCTGCACAAAAGCCCCGCCCTTAACCTTTCCCCCGCAAAGTGATATATTTTCCTCTATGAAAGACAACAAATTCAACTTTTGCCCGGAATGCGGCTCGCGCAACATTCAGACGCTCATGGGTGGCCGCAAGTGGTTCTGCCCTGACTGCAAATTTGACCTTTACAACAATGTGGCAAGCGCAGTGGGCCTTGTGATAGAAAACGAAAAGGGAGAATTCCTTTTTGAAAGGCGTGCCAAGGAGCCCCGCAAGGGATTTCTTGCATTTCCTGGAGGATTTTCCGACCCGGGGGAAAGTGCAGAGGAAGCCGCCGTACGTGAATGCATGGAAGAAAGCGGCGTAAAGCCCAAAAGCGTTGAATACCTTTGCTCCTTTGCAAACACCTACGTTTACAGGGATGTAGTCTACAAAACCTGCGACCTCTTTTTTGTGGCAAAACTTCCAGAATCCTACCAGCTAAGGGGACAGGAAAGCGAAGTTCAGTCTTTTGAATGGGTAAAAATCCAAAATCTTGAAGAGCTGGAGAAAGTGCCGCTGGCATTTGATTCTGCACGAAAGACGCTGGAATTCTATTTGTCCAAAAAATAATTTTTTCTGGGCGCATGGCAGCAAGCTACCACCGTATTCAAATCCCTTGCGCGTTTTGCTAACCAGAAATTCATCTGCGGTACTTGATGTGTCATCATTAAGTGTTAATCTAAATTCTCAATTCTTTATAAAGATGATAAATGTAGGCTAGTCGTCTATCCTTTCCTATGCTCTCCTCCAGTGTGGAAACCAAGTGCTGTTTGAAAACAGAAACTGCACTATGCGATAAAAGTGTAGGTAGGCTGAAATGGAGCCGGGGTTCGTGCCGAAAACCCATTTTGCGCGGAGCGACCAAAGGGAGCGAAAGTCCTATTACCGCGCACCATGGGTTTTAGGCGCGGTTCCCGGCGGGAATGGAAGCCTACCGTGTTTTAGAATAATGCTTTCCAGGTTTGTTTTAGATTTGCACTTGATTTCCACATCTGCGGTACGCGTAATGTTGATTTTTTTAACATCAGCAGTTAGAATAAAAATACTAGGAGGCTTACAAATGAGGCTTTATGTTTTTCCGCCGGTATTCTATATTTTTCTTGCGGGCCTTGTGGCATACATTTTAGTGCTGGCCATTTTTCTTAAAAAGATTTCCAAGGCAAAAAAGGCCTTGCGCAATGAAGGAAAGGAAATTCCCAAAGCCACATCTTCCTACCGGACAATCTTTCCGGCAAGCATAGTCCTTATGATTCTTCCCCTGCTGATACCCTTGGGAAACCTTATTACTGGAACAGTCGTTGCCTGCGCCGTACTGGGACTGTACATCTCCCTGCGCGACAGGCTTTCAAAGCTAAGGTAGGTGCTTTTTGCAAAAAGACCTCCGGGTCAAGCCCGAAGGTGACAGTCGTAAGCTACAGCTTCCAGCTTACGCCAAGGCTTGGCATGTAGATAAAGCCAGTTGTCGTATAACTGTCGTTATCAGAATATGATATTCCGCCACCTGACACTTTATAGTCAAGGCTTGTTGAACCAAAGGAATAGTAAATGCCAAGTCCTGCATAGGCTCCAAACTTGTCCGTAAAGCGGTATGAGAATGTAACTTCAGGCCCTATATAGAAAAGATAAGAAACAGACTTTGCATCATATGAAATTTTTATTCCACTCTCGTACTCGCTGTCGGTTACAGAAAAATAAAGCATGTGAGTACCAATATTTCCAGTAAGAGAAAGCGTCATCTTTGGATCGTTGATGAATGTCCATCCAAAGCCAGCACCAACATCATAGTCAAGGCCGCCTTTTTTCTCGTCATCGATAATGTCAGAAGATTTCGTGTAGCCTATTGCAGTTCCTACCTTCCAAGTAAAGTTTGAATCGGTAATGTGGGTGTAGTCAAACTTAATGCCAAAGCCGGAAGCATCAAAATCTCCGTCGTCCGCATCATCGTCCACGTCAACATCCAACTTTGTAACGGGAAAATAAGTTCCAAGATGGAATTCTCCTGCGAATACAGATGCAGAAAGCAACGCAGCCGCCAAAGCAACCAATAATTTTTTCATAAAAAATTCTCCTTAAAAAGAAAAGCAAAAAAGATGAAATCACAAGCCAAAAAGACAGTGAAACCTGTAAAACCATGGTTTATTGAAATAGTCTAACACCCTTAATATATTTAGTCAAGAAAATCTCCAAAAAAAAAAATAGCTCTACTATCTCCATTTTTTTTTCTTTGACAAGGGAAAAATAGACCTCCGGGTCAAGCCCGAAGGTGACAGTCGTGAGCCCGAAGGTGACAGTCGTAAGCCGCTCGCTGTTTTTACGTCAACAAATGTTACTTGACATTCGGGGGCGTTGTCTGCTCGCTTTGCGAGATACCGAGTTACTTCGTGACTCGCGGGATTTCTATGTTAACACGATTCATTTTAGCAGGCGTTGCGGGCGGCGTTTGAGCCCGCAGAGGGGGTAGCACGCAACGAAGTGCGGGCGCAGGGGGAGACTTCCCCCTCCTAAATATATAGGCAAAAACCTTTTCCTCTTGTTGACACAAATCGTAAAAAATGCTATGCTTATTTCCGTTATGGCGTCTTACCCAAGTGGGAAGGGAATGGTCTGCAAAACCACTATGAAGCGGTTCGACTCCGCTAGACGCCTGCTACGAGCCGTAGAATTTACATCTTGTGAATTTTACGGCTTTTTTTTATGCTATTCTGTATGGAAGAAAGACTGTCTGGACATTTTATGAGAAGACTTAATGGCATATTTTTGCTGCTCGCTTTTTTTAGCTTTTACCCGCTCAAGGCAGAGGTTACTAGCATTAACGGCCAGCTTTCCGGGGGCACAAACATCCGCTCGGTTCAAAGCCAATACTTTCTTATTATTTTTCCGGAGCAGTGCGTTCAGAGCGCAATGGAGCTTAGGCAGAGCGCAGATTTGATTTGCCAAAAGATTTGTTCCCAGATGAACATGACCTGCCCCTTTAATGCCATGCCGGTGGTTATAACCCAGAGCACGGACGTTTACAACGCATACTTTAGCAATGCAAGCTACAACCACATAGTTCTTTTTGATGCAGCGGCAACAGAAGACCTCTCCTTTTATTCAAACACACTGCTTTCCACTTTTGAGCACGAGCTTACCCATGCGCTTACCGTAAATCAGAAGTCGGACAAGTTTAGGCACAGGCTTTGCAACATGATTTACTGGGGAGATTTTATAGAAACGCCGTCCATGATAAAGGAAGGGGCTGCGGTTGCCCAGGAAAGCCGGGGCGGACAGGGAAGGCTTAACAGTTCGTATTTTTTGCACACGATAAGGCAGGCAAAGCTTAGCGGGGAATTTCCTTCATGGCCGGACGTGCTTGGTTCGCGGGACATTTACCCTGCCGGCAGTACGCCATACATTTTTGGAAGTTCCTTTACCCAGTGGCTGCAGGAAAAATACGGAATGCAAAAGTATGCGGACTTCTGGTGGGAAATTATCAACAACTTTCACATTACCTTCCGGGGGGGCTTCCAAAAGGTTTACGGTGTGAATTTGAATGCGGCATGGAAGGAATTTGTGCAGAGCGTTCAAGTTCCTTCCATAAATAGCAATCCTTTGGCAGAGGAATTTGTTGGCGATTTTTTTAGGGATGCAGGCAAGGCTTCCGGTAAGGCTGGCAAATCTTCCGGTAAGGCTGGCGGAAATGCGGACGGCAAAAGCGGCAAGCCTGCCCAAGGCGCCCAGTCTGCCTCAAGCAGCCAGTCTGCCCAAAGCAGCAAGTCTGCCCCAAGCAGCCAGTCTGGAAAGGCAGAAACAAAGAAGCTGGACCGTAAAAACACAAGCGGCTACAGGTACACAGGCCTTGCTTCCTGCAAAAATGGCTTTGCATACATTGAGGGCGAAACATCTTCGGTCTACTTTTCCGCCATTAGAAAAGACGGTTCCTTTGAAAAGCCAAAGAAGCTTTTTGCCCACAAAGGGATTGCATCCATTTCGCTTTCGCCGGACGGGGCATTTCTTGCGCTAAGCTACTACAGCTACAACAGCATGAACATAAAGACAAAGGTTAAGCTCTACAACATGACTAGCGGTGAATGGACAAGCTTGGACGAGACAGGCCTCCGTGACGCTACAGTGCTTATTGCAAGGGGCGCAAAAGAAGGAAAAGCGGCGGAATACTCACTTGCGGCTGTAAAGGTTTGCGGTCAGAAGAGCTATATAAAGACCTACCGAATAAAAGAGGGGCAACTTGAAGAAGACACGGAGCTCTTTCTTGGCAAGGGAGAAGCCCCATTCTCTCTTTGCGGAGGAAGAGGGGGGAACATAGCCTTTCTTTGCAGGCAGGATTCTGAATGGAAAATACGGAACGTCTTTGCCTACGGAAAAAATGCCGGCAAGGGCATTGAATATTCACTTGGCAAGGATGTTGAACTAAGGGACCTTTCCTTTTACTACGGCACAAGCACACCCTCAGGCCTTAGCACAAGCGACTACCCTTCCGGGGAAGAAAGCCTTGCCTTTAGCCTTGCAATGCCGGGAACCTTTCCCCGACTTGGAATTATAGAAGGCTCTAGCGCATACATTTTGTCTACAGACGTCTCTGGCGGCATTTACAGTCCAGTCTGCCTTGGAGAAAGCACGGCCTACAGTGCGCATTTCTACACGGACAGCAAGCTGCTTAAAATGCATACAAAAAGCATACCGCTTCAAAGCACCCATGCAGAAGAAAAAACAATATCTGTTGCCGTAAAAGGCAAGAATGAGGAAAGCCGCCACGATGATGCCAATAGCAAAGCCGAAGCAATTCAGCAGGAAGAGGCAATGGCAAAGTTCCTGGAAGAAACAAAGCCTTACCGCAACATGTTCCAGAAAAAACTTTCCGTCCTGCCATTTTCCTATGTTCCCCAGTATGACGACAACGGTGCCATCTCCAACTCAATCGTCTTCCCCGGCGTGATGGGCATATTCGCCACCCCCTGGGACAACGAGATTCTTTCTATCAGCACGGGCTGGGACATATTCAGCGGGTGTGGCGGCCTTGCGGTAAGGTTACAGGGCGGCTCCATGCAGCAGACCCAGTTTTTTGTCTACGGAGAGGAAGCTGCCCTTACCTACGACAAGAACGGCATAAGGCAGTTCTCCAACAACATAAGCGTAAGCAACACGGTGCAAGTTGGAAAGACAGGCTCCATAACTGCAACGGAAAGAAACCTGCTCGTAGACGGAAAGCAGAAGCTTACAAGCAACGATGACTACGACTTTTCGCTTTTTGGTAGTGAAAACGCGGGAATATTTGCCTCCACAAAAATGGGGGATTCCGACAACCAAAGCCTCTTTAACATGCAGAACGCCCTTTCCCTTGAATACTCAAACATTCACAAGACGGGTTCAGGCTATTGGAACAGGTCAGGATTCAGCTTTAAGACCGTCTACGCAAACAAGTACCTTAGGAACAAGGACGAAGACAGCTCCTACTCAAACAGCCAGCTCTTTCCGTCTGCGACAATCCGCATAGGGAACCTCATTCCTATTGACTGCAGGCAGGGCTTAACATACAACCTTCCGGTCGGAGCATCCGCTTCCCTCTGCTACAACTCCACAAGCCTCTTTAAGTTTTCGGCAGAAGCAGTGCTCTTTGCTTCGGAAATACAAAAGGGAATTTCCGCCTTTCCACTTTACTTCAAGAGGTTCTCAATTACTGGCGGATATGCGATGAGGATTGCCCACCTGAACGGCAACATGGAAATATTCAGGATTGCAGATGCATTAAAAGAAGCAGACCGGGACCTTATGGAAGACGCAGTTTACCTAACGGCATCCTTCTACCAGATGATAAACACCGGGGTACTCGCATCCCCCTCCATAGTGCACAAGCTTAGCCTTTCATTCAGATACCAGCCGCACACATTCAACGACGAGAAAAAATACGTGCTTGGCATTGGTTCTTCATTTAGCTATTGACTTTTGCGGCGCTTTTATATGCAAGGGGCTTTCCGGGGTTCCGCGGGGCCCTACCCGCTCCATTGTGTTCCGCAACCCGCCTAAGGCGGGCCCCTACAATCCCTGCCGTGCCTGTATATTCAACAGCCAGTCCTCACGCTGCATGCAAGTTTTCCTGCTTTCTGTGTTTGCAGAACAACTATTTTTCTTTTTTCTCTTTCTTTACTTTCTTTGCACCGGACTTTATGGCCTTGAAGAGCTTTTCCAGCTTTGCATAGTCCTTAACACCGGGGGCAGACTCAACGCCGCTTGAAACATCCAGAAGTTCCGGATTGAATTTCTGAATTATGTCCTTTACGTTCTTGGGGTCAATTCCGCCTGCAAGCCAGAGCTTGGTCTTTTTGCCAACCTGCTCAACAAAGCCTTCGCCAACCTGAATGCCAGTACCGCCAACCTGGTCTCCGTCCTTTGCGTCAATCAGGATTCTTGGCTCTCCATAGGCACACATAACGTCTATCTGCTGCAGGTCTTCAACGCTCGTTATGTTTACGGCAGGATAATGTGGTATTTCTGCCGGCCGGAACTTTTTCTTGCCAACATCAAACTCTTCTGCCCTAAGGAATTCGTCTGCACATCCGTGAAGCTGGATAAAGTCAAGTACGCCGGAGTCTATAAGAGAGTAGGCTTCCTTTGCCTCGTTTGAGAAGGGGTCTGTTATTACGCCAACAAGGCTAACCTTTCCGCGCAGGCTTGAATTCTGTAGTTCACCTGCAATTTTTGCCACTGTTGAACCTGCAACATTGCGCTTGCTTTCTGCACAGAAAATAAAGCCCAAGAGATCCGCACCAAGTTTTACGGCCTTTACCGCGTCAGGTGCAGAGGTTATTCCGCAAATCTTTACAAAGGGGCGGGGTTTCTTTTCCATGCGGCGGCGCAAGGAGCCTGCATACTCAAGCCACTTCTTGGATGCATCATTTTCTTCTGCTTCCACGAAGGATGCAACGAGGGAACTTGCCTCTTCCGGATTTGAGGCGGCAGCTTCGCCCATCAGCATGCCGGTAAAGCCCAGGCTTCCTGCAAAAGCTGCGGCTTGGGTGGTCTTGATTCCGCTTTCAAAGACAACGCGGGAACTTACGCCGGAAATTATGCGGATTTCCCTTATCATGCCGGCTGGCTTTAGGAAGTCTATGCTAAAGTCACTTAGGTCACGGGCATTCACTCCGCAAACTATGTAGCGGTTGTCCACGGCTTCCAAGAGCTGCTTGTACTTCTGCAAGTCTTCGCTCTGGCGCAGTTCAACAAAAGCTGTAATCTTAAGGAAGGCACATTCCTTGGCCATTTCTATGAGCTTTTCCGTGTCCAGCATGCGGGCAATCAAAAGGACTGCATCCGCTCCGCATTTATAGGCAATTTCCACTTCTTCCGGGTCAAAGAGAAAGTCCTTGCGAAGGACTGCAACGTTGCGGTTGCCTACTTCCTCGCAGACAGCAATCAAGTCCTGGAGTGAACCTTTAAAATAATTCTGCTCCGTAAGAACTGAAATTGCGCTTGCACCAGCCTCCATGTATTTTCTTGCAGTGTCGGCGGCATCAAGGTTGGGGGCAATGTCTCCCTTGCTGGGGGAAGCCCTCTTTATCTCAAGGATTGCTCCCTTTGCGCCAAGAAAGGGCACCACACGCCTGGGGCGCTCACGCGGAATGTCAACTCCGTAGTTAAAACTAAGGTTCCTTATATCCTGCTTGCGTTTCTGTACAATTTCATCAATAATGCTCATCTTTTTTTAGCCTTCTATAAATAATATTTAAATCGGCAAAAATGCCCAATCTATTTCCTTGCATTTGTAAAAAATTATGCTATAATTAAGTTATGCCTACGGCTTGCATTTCCAAGTCATAGACAAACTTTTGGAGGAAGAATGAGCCCAAGCACACCCAAAACAGACAACTTAAAGAAGCCTCAGGCAGAAGCAAAGAGCCAGGACCAAAAAAAGCTTGAACCATCCTCCGAAGACGCAGCAAAAGTCCGTGCGGCAAAAATAGCGGCAAGAAAGGCAAGGGCAGCAGCCCTCATTGCAGAAGCAAACGCCACATCCCCGCGCCGAATCACCGTCGTCTACGGTTCCATCCTTAAAAAGCAGAAGGAAGTGGACGCTTACACAAAGGGAACCGTCATCCAGCTGGACCGGCAGCCTGTTGAGGCGGCAGAAATCCTTGTGGACGGTAAACTCTTTGCAAGAGGCAAACTCTCAAGCCAAAACGGCCATGCTTCCGTGCAGATAACAGAGATTGTAAAGAAATAACCTTAAATTTTCAAGTGGGGAAAGTCTCGCAAAGGAAAGCTTTCACCCCATATTTCCTAATTAAAGCCCAGTGTGCTCTTTACGTGGGAGCGGAAGTCTGCAAGGGCCTCTTCCTTTGTCTTTTCACCGTAGGCATAGGATGAAACCGCCTCGCTCCAGAGGGCTTCTATGGCCTGGTCTGACCCCTGAACAAGGCTTTCCTTTGTGTTCCTGGACATTTCACAGAGTTCAGCGTAGTGATTCTGCCCGCCCAAAAATGGCTCGCTAAAGGTATTTTTTATTGCGTCCTGGGTGTGGATGTTGGCAACGATGTCACCCGTCATGCGGGCATAGCCTGTGCAAAAGCCGTCATCGCTTACAAGATAGCGTATCATTTCCTTTACCGCCTCGGGGTTTTTAGTGCCCTTGTAGGCAGCAAGCCATGTGCGCCCACAGTCGTAGTGGACGGGGCCCGCAACCATTGCCCAGTCACCGGCAGTATCACCGGCATTTTCCTTCAAGACAGAATGAAGCCCCCAGGCAGGCAGAAAATAGCAGAAAATCTTTGCGCTCTTGCCAGATTCATCAGTGAGGGTGTCGTTCATACCGGCAAACCAGCCTTCCGACCACTGCCTTACGCCGGCATCGTAGTGCTTTACATGCATTGTGCGGCACATTTCCATGTAGGCCTGCATTGCCGGGTCTATAAAAAGATTGTTGTTTGTAACCCAGTGAACCTTGCGCAATCCCTTGTAGGGCATAAAGAGGTCTTGGGAAGAAGAAACTATGTATACAGTTCCGTAGGACTTTTCATTTATGAGCTTTGCGGAATCCAGAAAAGACGGTATGTCCTTGAGGTGCTGCTGAACCATCACGGGGTCGTCGGTGCCAAAAAAGCGCTTTGCAAGACTTCTGCGGTAGAAGACAGCTCCGGGAAAAACCTGCCAGCTCATTCCGTACACATGTTCGTCGTAGGTTCCAACCTGCATGGGGTAGGAGTCCATTTTGTCCTTGACCTGCTCGTAGATGTCATCCAGGGGCAGCAAAAAGTCTGCACCTTCTTCTATATATTTGCGGACAAAGGAAACGTCCAGGGCAAAAACATCGGGAACCTCGCTTGAACAGCTAAGCGCACGGTCAAGCTTGGAGGGGAACTGGTCAACTGGAGTAAGCGAATAGTCAACCTGAACGTCGGGATGCCTTGCCTTGTAGCCAAAGGTGGGTATGTCCAGCATGTTGCCAAGCTCACTTGAATATGACCAAACTACGATTTTTGGCGGATTTTCGCTATTTGCAGAATTTGACTTTCCGCTGCAGCCGGAAAAGCAGAGGGCAGCAGAAGATGCGAAGGTTAAGGCAGCAGCAAGAGCCGCTAAATGATACTTTTTCATTAAACTATCCCCAGAGGCTTATTTACAGTCCGGCGTTTTAAGATGGTTTTTAGCAGATTTCACAAGCCGCAACCGCTTTTACAAAAAAAAAGTCTCCAAATACATATTATCAGCGTATTTACGAACATCGTCAAGGAATTTTTAGGGATTTCTCACTGCCGAAAGGTGGGAATATTTCGGAAAAGTGTATAATTTCCGCAGAATATCCCACCTCGAAAGGCATCCTAGCCCCGATTGGAAGGGGCCGCGGAAGCGGCTTGCCGAAGGCAATGGAGGGGGATGGGGCCCCCGGAACCCTGGAAAGCGGGATAAAAATACCCTCCGTGGCATTTTATCCCGCAAGTTTTCTGGCGAAAACTTGCCTTTTTCTTCTGCCAACAAATAACGCGCCGTCCTTGGCGCTGCTTGTTCTATAGGATAAAATGCCGCGGCCACACTTTTACATGACGGCCGCTCCAGAAAAGAATCAGGAAAACTTATGCTGCGCTGGGAACAGGTGATGAGGGGTTGCTTTCCGTGCGCACCTCTTCAAGCTTTGCCAAAGCCTTTCCGCTGTCAATTGCATCAAGGGCAGCCTTGTAGCCTTCCGAAATGTTGCGTGCCTTTCCGCTTATGTAAAGCAGGGCACCCGTGTTAAGGGCAACGGCCTCGCGCACTCCCCTTTTGCCCCTTCCGCTAAGGACTTCAAGAGCCATGGCGGCATTGTCGGCCCCGGAACCGCCTGCAAGGTCATTTGGGTCAACACCTGTAATGCCGATTTTTGCAGGGTCAATCACGTAGCGGAACTCCTTTCCGTCCTCGTTAATCTGGAAGACGTGTGTAAGGGCACACGGACTTATCTCGTCATAGCCGTCATCGCTTGCAACGACCATAACGCGCTTTGCACCAAGCTCCTTTGCCGCACGGGCATAGCGCTCAAGAAGATCCTTTGAGTAAACGCCAAGCACTTCGTATTCAGCACCGGCAGGATTAAGAAGGGGGCCAAGAATGTTCATGATTGTCTTGATTCCCAGCGCCTTGCGTACAGGAGCGGCGTATCTCATTGCGGCATGGTAAATTGGAGCCATAAGGAATGCAAAGCCGGTCTTCTTTATTATGTCCGTAGTCTTTTCGGGAGTATTGTCGATTTTAACCCCCAGAGCCTCAAAAAAGTCTGCGGCCCCGGACTTGGAAGAGACAGCCCTGTTGCCGTGCTTTGCAACCTTCTGTCCGCAAGAAGCCGCAACTACTGCGCTAAGAGAAGAAATGTTAAAGCTTCCCTTGCAGTCACCGCCAGTTCCTACTATTTCCGCAAGCCCCGAAATCTTTTCCGGCATGGGCCTTTTCTTCCTAAGAAGCACCTTTGCGCAGCCTACAATCTCGCTGGTAGTATGCCCCTTTGCAGCAAGGGCAGTAAGCATGGCAGCCGTAACGCGCTCGTCAAGGTCTCCGTCGGTAAGGTTTTCCATGAATATGGCCGCCTGGTCCTCGGTAAGGTCCTTGCGGTCGATTACCATGCTAAGATAGGATGCAACGGGAAGGTTGTCACGCCTGTAGTTAAGGAAGGCAGTAAAAATGCGGTCCCCTGCTTCGCTTGCAATGCTTTCCGGATGGAACTGAACCCCTTCAATGAGCATGCTTTTGTGGCGTATGCCCATAATGTCGCCGTCGCAAGAACGGGCCGTAACCTCAAAGCCTTCTGGCAGGGTGGACTCATCGATTACAAGTGAATGGTAGCGGGTAAAGCTTGCCTTTGTTCCAACCAGGCGGAAGATACCGCGACCGTCAAGCTTCATCTCTTCAACAACGCCGTGGCAAATCCTCTTTGCCTGAACGATTTTTGCACCGAATGCCTCAGCGATTGACTGGTGGCCAAGGCAAACCCCAAGGATGGGAATCTTTCCCGCAAAATACCTTATCGCTTCCTTGCTGATTCCCGCATCGCTTGGCGTACCAGGTCCTGGGCTAACGACAAGCCGCCCCGGATTCATGGCCTTCAGGTCTTCGAGAGTGCATTCTTTTGAGCGCACAACCTTGACTTCCTCGCCGGAAAGCCTCTGCAAAGCCTGAACCACGTTGTATGTAAAAGAATCGTAATTGTCAATAACCAAAATCATATTTTACCTCCTTACTTGTTTTCAAGCACCTTTACCAAAGCACCAAGCTTCTCGCAGGTCTCCTGCCACTCGCGGTCCGGGTTGCTGTCGTAGACAATTCCACCCCCGGCCTGCAGAGTCCAAGTGGCATTCTGCCTTAGCGCGCAACGGATTCCTATGCAAAAGTCCAGGTCTCCGTTTGTCTGCAAATAGCCTATTGCCCCGGCATAAAACCGCCTCTTTATCTTTTCCAGCCTGCTCAAAATCTCTATCGCGCTGATTTTTGGAGAACCGCTGACAGTCCCCGCCGGAAATGCAGAGCGCAAAACCTGGACTGGCTTTACACCATCCCTAAGCTTACCCTCGGTGTCGCTTACAAGGTGCATTACGTGGCTAAAGTATTCGCAGTCCATGTAGCGAGTAACTTTTACGCTCCCGCTCTCGCAAACACGGCCCAGGTCGTTTCTTGCAAGGTCCACCAGCATAAGGTGCTCGCTCTTTTCCTTGGGGTCGCCGAGCAGGTCCTTTTTAAGCTCCTCGTCTTCCGCTGCATTTTTCCCCCGGCGGCGAGTACCCGCAATCGGACGTATCGAAGCAATCCCGTCACGTACGCGGACAAGGCTCTCAGGCGATGAACCCACCAGCTGCCTGTCGCCAAAGTCTATGTAGAGCAGGTAGGGCGAAGGATTCACCGAACGCAGGCGGCGGTAAATTTCCAGCGCAGAATTCTCGCACTCAAGGGTAAGCCTCCTGCTGGGAACCGCCTGAAAAATATTCCCCGCCACAATGTCCTTCTTTAGCGCGACAACCTTGTCCTTGTATTCCCTTTCGGAAAGGGCAAGGTCCGTCACCACGCGGCAAGGCATGGGCTCCTCGGGCGGCGCAAGGTAGCTAAAATCCATGTCACCCAAGCGTTTTTTAAGATTGTCCACAGCCTTCTGCAGGTCAATCTGGTGCTCGGTATAGTTCATCGCAAAGACATGCAGGGTCTCAGTAAAATGGTCAAACACAATGTAGAGGTGGCCAACAACAAATTCACTCTCCGGAATATGCAGCTCATCCACCTGGGGCGCAAGGTTAATCGTATCGCACCTGGCACAAAACTCGTAACCAAGGCTTCCAACACCGCTGGCAGGAACCGGAATTCCCTTTACAGGAAGCTCATTCTCCTGTGCAACGTAAAGCAGGGCATCCAGAATGTCCGCCTTACCAGAAGCCTCCCCCGCAAAGGGAATGCGGCGGCCGTCCACAATAAAGGCAACCCCGTCATCATCCTGCAGAATGTGAAAGGCCTCCTCGCACAAAAGAATGGAATACCTTTCCTTTCCCATATTAAAGCGGGCACTCTCCAAAATGGCCTTTGCCCCTATCTTCCTCGCAAGTGAAAAAGGCGTGTACCTCTCCGCAGACAAGTTTTCATATATGCAATCTTGACGCTTGCTCATAAAAGCCCTCCAAGGCTCAATCAAATTTGTTACTACTTACAGTAACACTATAGCAAGCAGATTTGTTTCTGTCAATAGAAATATTAAAAAAATTTGAATTTTCTCTGGATTTTTTCTCATAGGACGGTAGCCTTCCCTGCTCTACCATTCACTCCCCCTCTAACTCGACATCAATGCCTCTGCGCCACCGGCTTTCCAGAGTTCCGGGGTCCCAGCCCCTCCATTGCTCCACTGCGTTCCGCAACCCGCTTACGCGGGCCCTTCCAATCCGGCGTAGGACATGCCCGCAAAAGAGCCAGCCGCCATGCTGAACTTGCCCCTGCATATGCAAAGCGGCAAAAAAAAGCAGGGGACAAAAATGCCCCCTGCCGTCCAGCGGATAATTAAAATTCAAAGACCCAAGCTATTTCTTAATCTGTTCCTTTGTGTAGAACTTGGGATTGTAGAAGATTCCGTTGCCTTTCTTGATTTCCTCGCGCTGCTTGTTGTTCTTTTCTATGTGGTTCTTGAGGATTGCGTCAATCCACCTGAGCAAGTCTACAGCAATGTGGCTTCCTGTCGCAGCAAAATCCCAGATAAAGCGGGCCACGCAGCATATAATGCGCCAGATGAGCTTTGCAACAAAGACAATCACCATGATTACAAACTTAATCACGTACTTGAGGCACTTGTAGATAAAGATGCGCACAAGCTCAAAGACGATGCGGATGAGTATGGGCATTACAAAGAAAATGGCTGCCCAAACAGGAATTGTGTCTTCGTTTATGCCGCCAGCACGCAAAACTTCAAATGAGGCAAGGACGGTAAAAATCGTAAAGAAAAGGTAGAGAACGCCAAGAATGCAGGAAAGCACATCCTTTAAAAGTATGAGCAGGGTGATTCTTTCCATTGCCACGCCCTCGAGGCACCACTGCTTTGTGTGCTTGGTAAAATCCGTCTGTGGAAGCTTAAGGACCTTTCTTAGGAAAATGTAGCCTAAGACAGCTGCTACGGCAGAAACGACTGTTACAATTTTGATGTAAGTCGATTCATAGTTTGCAAAACTTAACAATTCTAACATGAAAAACTCCTTGATGTTAAATATAAGACAATTCTAAAGCAGAATGTCCAAAATGTCAAATCTGCACATAAGCAAGCAACTTGTAGACAAGAAAGGCGAAAATCCATGCCAAAAGGCACTGCCAGGCAACCATGGCAAAAGACCATCTCTTTCCAAGTTCCCTCTTTACGGAAGCTATTGCCGCAACACAGGGGGAATAAAGCAGGCTAAAGACAAGAAGGCTGGCCGCAGAAGGCATGGTAAGGGCAGATGTAATTCCGCCCGCAAAAAGAATTTCCATCGTGGAAACAACGCTTTCCTTTGCCATCACCCCGGAAATAAGTGAAGTGCAAATCCTCCAGTCGCCAAGCCCCAAAGGCCGCATTACAGGCTCTAAAAGCCCCGCAAAAAGGGCAAGTATGCTTTCGGAAGAATCCCGGGTAAAATTCAGGCTAGGGGTAAAGCTCTGCAGGAACCAGATTACAATGGTCGCCACAAAAATCACGGTAAAGGCCCGCTCCAAAAAATCCCTTGCCTTTTCCCAAAGAAGCTGGGCCGTGTTCTTTAGGCTGGGAAGACGGTAATTTGGAAGCTCCATCACAAATGGAACCGGCTCCCCCTTGAACAGAGTCTTTCTGTACAAAAGGGCTGCAAGTATGCCTGCAAATATTCCGCCAAGATAAAGGGCCGTCATGACAAGCCCCCCGCAGCGGGGAAAAAATGCTGCCGTAAAAAAGGCATAAATCGGAAGCTTTGCCGTGCAGCTCATAAAGGGTGTCAAAAGAATCGTCATCTTGCGGTCACGCTCGCTCGGCAAAATGCGGGTGGACATAACTGCAGGAACCGTACAGCCAAAGCCTATCAAAAGGGGAACTATGCTCCGCCCGGAAAGGCCTATTTTTCTAAGAAGCGTATCCATTACGAATGCAACGCGGGCAATGTAGCCAGAATCTTCAAGAAGGGAAAGAAAGAGGAACAAAGTCACGATTATGGGCAAAAAGGCAAGCACGCTGCCCACCCCTGCAAAAATACCGTCAACAATAAGTGCGTGAAGGACTTCATTGGTCCCCGCTTTGGCAAGAGCTGAATCTGCAAGAAGCGTAAGCCAGTCAATTCCCCTTTCCAAAAGCCCCTGTAAAAATGCCCCGATTACATTGAAGGTCAAAAAAAAGACCAGGGCCATAATCAGTACAAAAAAAGGAATCGCAGTATACTTTCCGGTCAAGAGGGTATCTATTTTTTGGGAACGAAGCCTTTCCCGGTTTTGCTTGGGCTTGTGGACTGCCTTGCCGCAGACATTTCTTATGTATGAATAGCGCATGTCTGCAATTGCCGCGCTGCGGTCAAGCCCCCTTTCCCTCTCCATCTGCAGGGCTATGTGTTCAAGGGTTTCTTTTTCGTTAAGGTCCAGGTCAAGCTGGTGCACAATCCTCTTGTCCCCCTCAAGCAGCTTGCTGGCCGCAAAGCGCACAGGTATTCCCGCCTTTAGCGCATGGTCTTCTATAAGGTGGATAACCGCATGAAGCGCCCGGTGCACTGCTCCCCCGGAATCCTTTTCGTCACAAAAATCCTGCCTGAGCGGCTTTTCCTGAAAGTGGGCAACATGAAGCGCATGCTTTACAAGCTCGTCCACACCCTGGTTCTTTGCTGCGGATATGGGAACAACAGGAACCCCCAAGAGCTCCTCCATCTTGTTTATATCCACCGAACCGCCATTGCCGTAAACCTCGTCCATCATGTTCAGGGCAACAACCATGGGAACGTTCATTTCCAAAAGCTGCATGGTCAGGTAAAGGTTGCGCTCTATGTTGGTGGCATCTACAATGTTTATGATTCCCCTGGGCTTTTCGTTGAGCACGAAATTCCTTGAAATAATCTCCTCGCTTGAATAGGGCGACATGGAATAAATTCCCGGCAGGTCAGTAACAAGCGTGTCCGAATGCCCGCGTATGGAGCCGTCCTTCCTGTCTACCGTAACCCCTGGGAAATTCCCAACGTGCTGACTGGAACCCGTAAGCTGATTAAAAAGAGTCGTCTTCCCTGAATTCTGGTTTCCCACAAGCGCGTATGTAAGAAGGGTTCCCTCGGGAAGGGGATTTTCACCCTCCTTTGCATGGAAGCGCCCGTCTTCGCCAAGCCCGGGATGCTCCGTCCTAAATTTTCTGTCCAAGGGCAAAGGCCCGCTGCCTGTCCCGGATTCCAGTCCAGAGACTTCGCATTCTCCCACTTCTATCTTCTGTGCATCGTCCAGCCGCATGGTAAGCTCATAGCCGCTCACGTCAAATTCTGCGGGATCTCCCATGGGGGCAAGCTTAACCTTGGTCACGGCAGTACCAGGAATGATTCCCATGTCCAAAAAATGCTGCCGTAGTTCCCCGTTGCCGCCAACCTTTAAAATGCGTCCAGTTTTTCCTAATGCCAAGTCCTTGAGTGTCATAGGAACATAATAGCGTATTTTACAGAAACTGTGTAGACGCTTTTCTGCAGGCACTTGATTAGGCACTTGACACTTTTTTGCTTAGCATATATATTATTTCTACACCGCTTTTTAATGCGCGACTAGCTCAGATGGTTAGAGCATCACGTTGACATCGTGGGGGTCACTAGTTCGATTCTAGTGCCGCGCACTAAGAGGCGGTGCTTTTGTTTTTAAATATATGAATGTCCAGCCTATCCTCCTTGCAAAGGGTAGTAGCAGGGATTGGAGGGGGCCGTAGGCGACCGGCCGGTACGGACGGGCCGCGCGTCGTAAGACGGGCAAGCCCCGGAAAGCCCGGAAAAATGATTTCCCTGTCATTTATGACAGGGCGCGTAAAAATGACAGCCCGCTCCTAAATTCTTCTAAAGACAAGGCTCGTATTCACTCCGCCAAAGGCAAAGTTGTTGCTCATCACGTATTCCGCACCCGGCAAGTCCAAGCCGCTTCCCATGATGTAGCCAAGGGGGGCGCAGTTTGGGTCAAGCTGGGTAAGGTTAAGGTTTGGATGAAACCAGCCTTCATTCATCATGTTTATGGTAAGCCAAGCCTCTACACATCCGCATGCACCAAGAGTGTGACCAATGTAGCTTTTTGTCGTGCTAATGGGGACGTTCCTTTTAAAGACTGAATAAGTTGCAATGCTTTCTGCAACGTCACCTGCGGCAGTGGAAGTTCCGTGGGCATTTACGTAGGCAATTTTTTCAGGGGCAATTCCGGCGTCATCGAGTGCAAGCCTAAGTGCCTGGGCCATAGTCTCTGAATTGGGGCTTGTAATGTGGGTTCCGTCACAGTTGGTTCCAAAGCCTGCAACTTCCGCATATATTTTTGCACCGCGCTTGTATGCGTGCTCCATGTCTTCCAGAATCAGGGTTCCAGCGCCCTCGCCTATTACAAGTCCGTCGCGCTTTGCATCAAAAGGCTTTGGCTCTTCCTGGGGGTGGGCGTTGTCGTATGCGGTTGCACCCATAGCATCAAAGGCCGCTGCGTCAGGGGGGACAAGCTCTTCTGCACCGCCTGCCACCATCATGTCCTGTATGCCGTTTTCTATTGCTTCGTATGCGTAACCGATTGCCTGGCTGCCGGAAGTACAAGCAGTGTTGGTGGTGATTATCCTTCCGCGCAAGGAATAGAAGACGCTTATGTTTGCAGCACAAGTCTGGGGCATACACTTTATGTAGGTCTGGGAATCTATCTTGCTTGAGTCGTTTGTAAGCACCATGCCGAACATGTCCACCATGGAATCCATGCTTCCCATGCAGGAACCGTATGCAATTCCAGTTCTGCCGTTGTGAAGTTCTTCCAAAAGGCTTCCGTCTTCATTCTTAAGGCCTGCATCTTCAAAGGCTGCTTCTGTTGCAGTAAGGGCAAGAAGGGCAACCCTACCCATACCGCGCACTTTTTTTCTTGGGTACTTGGGTAACTCTCCTGTATAGGGGCAGGCAAGGCGTGTGTTCATCTTGTCAAAGCGGTCCCAGTCTGGCATGTAGCGTATGCAGTTTTTTCCGGAGCGCAAAGTCTTATAGGCTTCGTCCCAAGTCTTACCCAAAGCGGTAAGCATTCCGCCACCTGTAACAACAACCCTTCTCTTTCCGTTTGCTTTTGTAAAATTCATATTATACCGCCGTTTACAGAAATTACCTGACGGGTAATGTATCCCGCTTCTTCGCTCAAAAGGAAGGTTACAAGGTTTGCAACATCCTCGGGCTTTCCCATTCGCTTCATTGGAACAGAAGCAAGCAGAGTTTCTACAGGTGCATCTTTTAGCATTTCCGTCTCAATAAGACCGGGTGCCACAGCGTTAACGGTAATGTTTCTGCTGGCAAGTTCAACCGCAAGGGCTTTGCAGGCACCAATCAGCCCCGCCTTTGCAGCACTGTAGTTTGTCTGTCCCCTGTTGCCGGTAATTCCGCTTACGGAAGAAATTGCAATTATGCGCCCCTTCTTCTTACGGCACATGGCAAGGGTCAGAGGCTGAAGGACGTTGTAAAAACCGTCAAGGCTTGTGTGCACAACAGAATCCCAGTCTTGGCCTTCAAGACCTGCAAAAGTCTGATCCTTGTTTATTCCCGCATTGCTTATAACACCCCATGGCGCACCGTGGGCAGACAGAATGTCTTCCATCTTTTTTTTACAGCCGTCGCGGTCAAGCACATCAAACTGAATAAGCTCCCCTTTTCCACCGGCATCTTTTATCAAGCGCAAGGTTTCTTCCGCTTTTTCCTTACCACGGTTGTAGTGGGCAATTACATAATATCCTTTTTTTGCGGCTGCAAGACAAATGGCACGTCCTATGCCCCCGCTTGCACCTGTTACAAGAATTTTTTTCTGTTCAACTTCCATTTTTATTTATCCTTGGGCAAATCATCCCTGCCCCAGTCTCTGCTCCAAATCTTTCGACTCCATTACGGTAATGAATGTAGTCACATCCGCATCATCCTGCGAAGTATTGTTCTGTCCAAATATTGCACAGCTGAATTTTGAAATGTCCCCGGAAGAAACATCCTCAGAAATTTTTATTCTGATTGTAGTTCCTGTAGCAAAGGATGAAACCCTTGTCTTAAAGTGCGAAATGCTAAGCACAACTCCGGGGTTGCACTTTTCACTTTCCCCGCGCACTGTTTTTTTTATGAAGGAAAGAGCCGCAACTCCCTGAGCCATAATTTCAAATGTGCACCAGGAAGGAATTCCACCAAGCTCCTCATCGTAAAAAATATTGTCCGGCTTAACGTCCAGCTGCAAGGTTATCGTAAGCTTTTCCACGTCATACTGAACCACACGGTTCAAAAGGAACATCTTACCTTTGTGGGGAACCATTGTCAAAAGTTCTTCTTTTTCTACCGGAAGCTCAAACTGCATAGGAATCCTCCGCGCTAAGAATCAAAACAGTATTGCTGCCGCCGAATGCAAAAGAATTGCTCATGCAGTTTTTTACCCGCACTTTTGTGGCCGCATTCCCGCATGCAAAATTCAAGTCTGGAAGTTCAGTGTCTCTTTCTCCATCCCAAGCCTGAAGAGGAACCTTGGCTGAACCTTCCGCACTTTCCTGGATGAGCTTCCAGCACACAGCCGCCTCCAAAGCACCAGCTGCACCAAGAGTATGTCCTGTCTCAGACTTAGTGGAGCTGCACAAGAGCCTATGGTTTCCAAAAACTTTTTCTACAGCTTTTGCTTCCATAGAATCATTAAGCCTTGTACCAGTTCCGTGAAGGTTAAGGTAGTCAATGTCTTCTGCTTTTAGACACGCATCGTCCAGTGCCTTTTGCATAGCATCCGCAGCACCGCTTCCTTCCGGATCGGGGGATGTTATGTGGTAAGCATCCGAACTTTGGCCGCTTCCAGAAAGAATTACAGGCACTCCGCTTTTTAAAAGGTTGTCACGGCTAAGCAAGAAAAATGCCGCTCCGTCGCCCAGGGTTATTCCGCTTCTGTTTTTGCTGAAAGGATTGGTCTTTTGTGCAGAGACAGATTCAAGAGCGTCAAAGCCAAGAAGAACCGTGTCAGACACAACGTCAACTCCTCCAGCTACAACGGCATCTGCAAGCCCAGAACGGATAAGTTCCGCTGCTTTGGAAATTGCAGCCGCACTTGAAGCACATGCCGTAGTGAATGCAAGGGACGCCCCCCTAAGCCCATAGCTTTCGCTTACAAAAGTTGCAACATAATCCGCGCACTGTTTTTCCAAAGTATAGGAAAGTGGAAAATTTCCTTGTTCAAAAAAAGTCCTGTGCCCAGCAATGGAAAGTTCGCTTCCGTTGTCGCAAGAGCCCACGCAGACTGCAATGCGCTCAGAGCCGTATTTTTCTTTTGCTTCAAAAATAAAGTCCTCTATCTGAAAAAGGGCCGCCGCTTCCATCCTGATTATTTTCATGTCAAGCCGGGCATTCACATTGGGCAAAGACTGGTCTTCTACCCGGGCCGCAAAAAATTCCTTTCCAGAAAGAGTCCTTGTTTTTTTTATTCCCGAATTGTCAGCGGCACACACACAAGCCCAAAGTTCGCCAATGTTTTTTCCTGCTGAACAAAAAACTCCGGGGGCAGAAAAATAAATTTTCTGCAAAGCTCCTGCTCTCATTAAGGTTCAACCTCCGTAATGATATATGTGTAGTTACGAAGGTGGTTTCTTATCTTGATGCGGCTAATCTTTTTTTTCTTAAGAGTTATTTCTATTTCTTCTATTAAATTCTTACCGTCATGAATTGTGCGAGTAATGGAAGTGGAAGTTTTTTTCTCCTCAAAGGAAAGTCCTGCCGCAGAGTAATTTGCCTTTAGCACGTCAAAGTCATAATATGCATTCTGAAAATCCGCAACAATGTATTCAGCCCTAAAGCTGTCCGGGAAAAAGTGGGATTCAAATTTAACGCTTTTTCCGTCGTACGAAAGAAAGCCAATGTCCACGCCAAAAGTGCTCAAAAGGCAGACAGAAATTTCTTTTTTATCCAGCTTAAGATATGCCATCATCGAAAAAGATTTTCCGTCAAAATCACCGCTGAATTCCTGGGCACACTCTTTGGAAAGGGAACAGGCAGAAGGCGGCAGAAGTTCTATACATTTTTTGTCGGTAATATAAACCGGGTAAAGCTTTGCCTTTGAAGAAGAAGCGCATGAAAAAAATGCAAATGATGACAAAAGCGCAGAAAAAATAAAAGCTGCCGCAAAAGTCTTTCGAGTAAAGTTCAAAAAGTTTTTTTGTGTAGGTAAACATTTCATAGGAATTTTAATTGTAAGAAATATGCCGTCTTTTGTCAAATACAGCAAAAGGGGCGGGACACCCCCCTACTCCGAAGCGAGGGGTTTCCCGCCCCTTAAACCCCACCCTTCCCCGGCACGGTTTAGGGGTCTTACCCCTAAAAACCCCGTTTGTTCCACAGGCTGATTTAAAATGATTCGATTCCATTTTTTGTTTAAAAAATTAAACCATGAAAAAAAAGGCTTGAAAAAACTTTATCTATTATGCACATTTTAAATTTTGGAAAAATATTTGACGAAAACAGGAATACTATGCAAAGACACCACACTAGCTCTGCAAGAAGGTTGCGGCGACTGCGGCGGAAAGGCCTGCAAAGACTGCAAGCCCTATTATGTGGACAGGCACAAAGGAGCTAAAGGCAAGCGCGCCAAAAGAAATTGCCGTCGTAACAAAGGAAAGCAAAACTGCAAGAGGCTCAAGCCCACCTTCTTCTCTTTGCAAGGAAGATTTTCTCTTTGAACTTTCTGCCATATAGATAATGTAGTCAAGGCCAAGTCCAAAGACAAGAACCGCCCCTGTCATGCAAAAGAATTCTATCCTTGTGCCAGAAAGGACAAAGACTGCCACAATAGAAAGCACGCTCGCAAGAGGAACAAGCACAATCTTTGCAAGTTGCCTAAAGCCATAAAAGAACTTTAGCATAAGAGCAATAAGCACAAAGGCAAGCAAAAAGGTCTTTGCAATAAATTGGGAAAGCTGGTCCAAGCCTAAGCTTATGTCCTCTGCCTTGTTCATAAAAACAAGCCCCGGTATTTTTTCCGCAAGCAAGCGGCATTCATCCTTGCTAATAATTTTTCTTGGCATAAAGACTGAATAATATTTTTTGCCAATCTTGCCAAGCCAAAGATTTTCCGTTAAAGAAGAAAATGCTTTGGGTAAGTCAGAAGGCAAGACATAAGAGTTTAAAGAATTAGCAAATTCATTTTTTATGGCCAAAGAGTTTTCATTAATTGAAAGCTCATCGTCAAAGCCTATGTTTGCAAGCTGCCCCTCAAGACCGGAAAGAAGAATTTCTACAGCAGCCCTTGATTCATCCTGCCTCTTTTTTGAAGGTGCAAACAATGATGTGCAAACCCCACCAGAAAAGCCATGTCCTTCCTGCAAAAGCAAAAGCTCTTCTGTCTGCAACACGGATTCAGCATCATCACCGCTTACCAAAAACCAGGCAGGAGAAGTCTGCCCTGTTAACCTTGCGCTAAGAATCGTGTCTTCCTTTAGCCGCCCCTCCATTTTGTAGAGAGAGGCAATATCGTTTCTTATGCACACATCCTTTCTGTGCACTAAAACTGTCAGCAAAGAAAATGCAAAAAATGCCAGCAAAAGCAAGCAGCGGTATTTTTTCTTTAAATTGAATTTTTGAATTGAAATAGGAAGCCGCTTTTTGGGCAAGCTAAGACAGGGGTAAATGCAGACGGACGTAAGGAAGGAACTCATTATGCCCGCAAAAGAAAAAACCGCAATCTGGCGCAGAAGTTCAAATGGAGCAAAAAACAAAAGAAGATAGCATATTTCCGTACTTGCAAGAGAAAGCAAAAGTCCTGTAAAGATTTTTCTTCTTATCTCAGAACCGCTTTGCAAAGAAAGGTCTGCCCTCCAGTGAATAAAGAAATGCAGGCTGTAGTCAATGCAGGAACCAATCAGCGAAGTGCCAAAGACAAGTGCCGTAAGGTGAACCTTTCCAAGCAAAAGATGTGTTGCAGAAAAAGCGGCCGCACAAGAAAGAGCCACCGCAAAAACAGAAAGCGCTATGGGTAAAAAACTCTTGAACACAAAAATCAAAATAAGAACAACCGCAATCATGCTAAGAATGCCGATTACAGAAATTTCTTTGGAAGCAGAAAGCGAACTTTTGTAGCTATGGAAAGGAGTGCCGGAAAAAACAAAACGGCAACCGTCCTTTTCCAAGGGAAGGCATTCTTTGTAAACAAGAGCCACACCGTTTTTGCCGCCACCAAGAGAAGAACCCTTCTTGCTCATTCCACCCCTAATGGCCACATACCAAAGCCCGTCCAGTTCTGCGGCAAGCACTCCATCTTTCGGAGAAAGCAAGGAAGCAGAAGACGAAAGAAGCGAAAGGTAGCCGCGAAGGATAATGTCATCCAGCATAAAGGGATCGCTATCCATATTTTCAAGAGGGGCAAGGCTAAAGGCACCGTAAATTTTTGAAAGAGCTTCATTCCCAAAGGCAGATGCCGCGTCGTCAGAAGATTTTATTTCATCAGCAGTAGCTTTTGGCAAAAGATTAAAGCGCTTGCTGTGAACAAAAGATGCTATTTCTTCAGAAGAAAAAGATGAAGCGTTCACTTCAAGAAAGGAAAATTCATCGTGACCGGAAAGCTTTTCAAAGGCCTCTAGGGCAGCTTCCTTTGCTTTGGAAAATTCAGCGTTGCCTGCAAAAATAAAAAAATTGTTTCCAGTCCGTTCAGACAAGAGGGAATCCGCAGCCTGAATTTCTTTTGCGGAAAGGGAGGATGGCATCATGGAAAAAAGATTTGACTCTACATTAAGTCCCTTGCCAAAAAAAACAGAAGCTAAAAATCCTACAAAAAGAACTGCGTGGAAAAAGCCCCAAAGACAAACAAAAAATTTATTTTGCCTCAAAATAATATTTTTCTTCATCAGAAAGAATCTCTTTTACCTGCTGTTTTGTAAGTGTGTATTTTATGTCTTCCCCATTCTGCTGAAAAAGAGTTACGCTGTCCAATCGGGAATCCCCATTAAGGTTAACTCCCTCAAGCTCTATTTTCTTCATGAAGGAAGCAAGATTTTCGTTTTTTGGAAGCAGGAAAATTTTCCATCCGCCGGAAGAAGAATCCTCGTAGACAACATTGAAATTTGAATTCAGGTTTTCCATGTTGCCCTTAAAAATTGAAGAAAAGGAAGCAGAAAAACTGGAAAAATCATTGTTTTCGGGAATATCAAGGACGGATCTTCTGCCGTCTGAATTTGTTAGGATTATCTGGCCGTCCGTAATGGTAGAAATAGAACGCACAGGCTTTAGCGTGTTCCAGACAATGCCCTTGCTTGAAATTATAAA
>Ga0310691_10000493_pt1 | contig 73323 bp, 139 predicted proteins | sample 176DNAGHGlowgp2_FD_203887 | JGI IMG/M metagenome (GOLD analysis project Ga0310691, IMG submission 203887) | Sheep rumen microbial communities from Palmerston North, Manawatu-Wanganui, New Zealand - 1766 DNA GHGlow gp2 (v2) (version 2) | ecosystem: Host-associated > Mammals > Digestive system >...
ATCAATTAGTATTCCATCTTCATCTCTTACTGGACTATTGTATATCTTTATATCCCATACATATTTTTTAGCCTATAAATTAACAGTATCCTGATGCACGAAAGGTATTACCAGTTGCTCTTCCGTACCATCTAATGTAATTTCTTTTTCAAAAACAGTTGAATGTGTTAATGTATCATAAATTGAAAAAACAGCTACATCACCCGCGGCAACACCTGTAAGAAGCGGAATAGAGAAAGACCCAGTATCGCCTCGCGGTATGATTAGCCTACGTTGTACCATTCTAATCATATCATTTCATGCAGGCAATTTTATCTTTGTATTCTCTATACAATTCTACCTGCTCCTCCTAAATCATTACTATATCATAGTCAGTTAATTCTAACTATATTTTTTTATCTTTTGCGTGTTGAAGTTCTTTACTGACATCTTTTATCAGTTTAGAAACTTCCAAAGCCGCAGCAATTTCATTTAAATCAACAAGCTATTTATATTTAGTTTCTAGAAATAATTTAGTATCATCTTCCCATTTTACCCAGGCGCGCATAATCGTGCGCGCGCCCACTCTAATTGTATTTGTATCTAATTGTTCTCGTGTGTATTTATACAAACTAGAATCAATTAAATCACTATACCTTGGATAAGATAATCTTAATAATTTACAATAATTATTTATATAATAATTATACAATTTCCTATAATTCCTTATCTCTTCATAGTAATGATATTCCTAACATTTTTCATAGCCACGAAGAGTTAGAAAACTAAAATAATTAGTTGCTTGTTCGTGAAAATTTATTCCCTACTATAAGTGTTCTAATAATTCAATAAATAATTCACTAACATCCATTAGCAAATTCTAGTCACGCAAACATTAATATGTAGCCCTTCAACCGCAACATCACCAGTTACAACCTGTAATGTAGTTGGGCTAGTACAACAACAATTTGTATTATTATTAGGACACTGAATAAAAGTTTTAAAACCGAAAGTATCAGTGGTACCCACTGTGCCAGTAAAACTAGAAATAGCCTGTGGCTGTGCAATACCATTACGGGTAAGCTGGAATGTTACCAGTCCTTCCGCAGTTGGTGCGCAATAACCATCACACTCAACAAGGTATATTCCTGCACGGTTGAGCTGTATTGTCGCCGCACCAGTTACCTTCTCTGAGCAACCTTTGTCTACAATTGTATTATTAAAAGGGCATGCCGCATTTGCAGCAACAGCAATATTTGTACTATAAGTCTGTAACATATTAATGCCTCCTAATTACATTTCTTTATATAAACTAAGCATTCCTTTCACCATCGCCGCATGTTCTATGTGATGACGATGAAGAATCTCATAAAGGGTTTTCATAGCTTCTGGTGGCTCACCATTAGTTTTCTTATATTCTTCTATAATGGCCACAACTTGGGTATGTAATAATGACATATGCCCTAACTTTTCCGTAGCAATCTTATAAAAAGTCTCTGCTAAGGCGGGCCGCGCTTCTTTATAATTTAAAGCGCATTTTGCGTATTCTTCCGCACAATCAATTTCTTTTTGAATTTTATCAGATAGTTTTTCTATAATCTTCATAATAAACTCCTCAATAAAAAAAGAGGGGTGTATAAATACACCCCTTATGTTATGGCGTACTTATTACGCTCTTTTATATTACATCATATTACATCCACAGAATGGATTATTACCGGCATTATAAGTAAAGCCATTTGGATAACGAATTACACCAGCGAGCTGATTCTGTAATTCGAGATGATTGATACGATTCTGCATATCATCCATACGATTACCAGTAATTAGGTCAGCAAGCTTCTGTACCTGCGCGGTAGTGTTAGCGTTAATCTGCGCGGTCTGCATTGCGGTATTGTAATTTACACCGTCGATAGACCTCTGGATGCTGCAACAACATTGATTCTGGTTTGCTAAGGCATTTGCCTGTCCAACCGCTAGGGCCGCGATATCACGTTGAAGCTCCATATATTTGTCGCCAACATAGCCAACAACATCATGGTAAACCTGATTAGAAGCGGCAACACTCTGCGCGGTTCCGCTGGTTACAGCAGCAAGAATGTCACGAGTCTAGGCTTGTAGATTCTGATTATCAAAGCCGCGATTTACGTCAGCCTGGATAGCATTAGCATTGCCTGCGCCATTGCCCCAACCATTGCCAAAGCCGCCGCCCATAAGAGCTAAAATAGCAAATAACCAAATCATACTACCACACCCGTCTACGCCATCACGATTGAGTAGAGCCACATCGGAAGCTGTTAAATTATCCATAAGAAAAACCTCCTTATATATAAAAAAACTCCCGTTTTAAAAAACGAGAGTTAACTTTGTAAATCTTGGAGTATCTAATTAGGGTCAACGCCATATTTATTAGCAAGTTGTAGGAATACTTGCTAATAGTTTAGACCATTATTAGAAATCATTTTAGCAATTTGCTATATCTAAGGATTCTATGAAAGTACTGTTTCTAGCATAGCAGATGGATTATTACTATTAGAAACTATTTTATATAACTTTTTTATAGTTTCCATAGACATATTATTCTACGATTGCTGCTACTGCGGTCTCATCTGTGGCCTGACGCTTTGCGGCCTTATTAGATCCTCTACTATTGGATTTGGCATTTATTTTCTCCTCTAACGCTGCGATGCGTTCTTCTAATGAATTTATATTAACTGGCGGCGCTACCTCACGCGGAGTAACATTATATGGTTTAACTGTTTTATACCCTGCGCCATCTGTTTGAACGAGCCACACGATAGGTTCATGTTCATCTAATAGTAAAATCTTGCTATTAGGCCCCATCTAAAAGGCATTTGCGCCATTCTCGCCATTTACTCTTACAATATCATACTACGGAAGTCTGTTATTACCCCAGTAACCCATCTAAGGCATACCACCCCATCCATTGTTTGGGTTGTTTCCGTTATTATTATCGTACAACATTTAGCCTCCATATTTTCTGCCGCACCAAGGGCAATAAATACTCATACGCAAGTTATTAGCTGGGTCAAAGAACATTAAAGGTTCTTTTTCCTTATTCTTCTTATCATCCCAACAAAACTTACATCCCATTGGTTCCAGAAAATCTTTCTGTTCATTAGTATTATTTACTTCTTCTTCTTCGTTATAGTACTTCATAAAGCTCCTTTAAAAAATTCTATAATTTTGTTTTTGAAATTTCAACATATTCTGGTTCTTGATACTATAAAAACTAATTTATAATATAACCACTATAACCGTTATAAAATACTTTACTCCAATTTTGTAACTATTCTTCTATAATTACAAGACTGTCGCGCGGTATTGCGAACAATACCGCGCTAGTAACATTTGGTTCTTCATGCACTCTTACGGCATTTGAATCCGTCTTTATAACAGCAGTTATCATTCTTCAATTAGCTCTTCCATACCGCTGTCAATTAGGATTTCACGAACCTTATCTTTGAGTAGGCGTGGAACCTGTGCGAAGGTCTTTTTGCCTAGCATAATCTGCTGAGCCCATAGCATAGCCATCATGTCTTTCATCTCCTTATTCATAAACACCAGTAATAAATTGCATAACCACAATTTACCTCACTCCATTATAGATTTTCAATATGTTTCAACCAATCATCAATAGTTACGGCTTCCATGCGCATACCCTCTTGGATATGGCGCGACCGCACGCTATTGGAAATGGCCATTTTCTCAGTAAAAGGAATTTCTTCCCATGCTTTTTTATTTTTCTTAAAATAGCTACTAAATCGTTTTTCTGTACTGTTACGATATTCTTGATTCTCTTGGTCTAACCATTCTGGCATATTCATAAGATAGTATGAATCAAAAATAATCATAACGGTATATAATAAAGCTTTATCTTCTTTACCGCGTTGCCGCAGTTCAGTAACTAATGCTTCATTACTGTCTAGCATATTGTTATATGTTTTTAAAATATATTTCTTATCATGCCTACATACACTATTATCACGCCATCGCCATAAATAGAAAGGCGTCGGACAATATTTTACATTAGTAGACAATGATTGACAAAGTATATTGAAATAACTATCTTCATGGATAGTTAGATTATCGTTAAAACGTATATTAAATTTCTTTAAATATTCCAACTTATGTACTTTACCATGAACAAAAGTTGAATCCATATTATGTGCTACATATTCTACTTTCTTTGTATCGGGTCTGCGGGATTCCTCAATAAAAACAGATACTAAGCTATCAAAGCCACCATTTTCATCTATTTCTCTGAATAGAATCCAGAAAGCGCATACATTGTAAAACATGTCATCAGCGTCACAGAATATTACATAATCTGCGACCGCCTTATCTAAACATGTATTTCGTGCTGCGCTAACACCCCGATGCGGCATTTTGTAATATTCTATTTTATATGGATAGTTATTTAAAAATGTATCTGATAGAATTATATCGCTACCATCATTACATATAATAACTCCTATTTCGTCCATAGAGACATTTTGTTGAATAGCAATACTATCAAGAAGAGGCTTAATTACTTCTTCTGTTTCGTCATATTGCGGAATAAGAATTTGTAATTTCATTTTCTTGCTCCATTAGATAAGTATTTTCATTACGATAGATTTATTATAATTTTTTTCGGGGTCAAAAATTTTTTGTAGGGATAATTTTACTAAATAAAGGAGACCAATTTGTATCTGAAATATAAGCATTATATAAGCTTTCGGGAACATAAATAGTTGTATTATCTGGAAAAGCGTTTATATTAACTAAATTTACCATACGTGATGTATTAAGATAGACAGAAAGCTAATCTGTCTAACGTGATGGATAATCTGGATCATAGAAACCCCATTCATCTATTTCAGAACACTTTTCTAAATAAACTCCGTGTAAATTCATCATATCAGCCAAGCCTTCTAATGGGACTTTTTCTAACATTGGTAAACTAATAAAAGATAAGTTATTACATAAATAAAATGTTGTCTCTGAAATTGTCTTGCAAACTGGCAAAGATATACTCTATAGATTACTACAATTCGCAAAAGTGTCACTATTTAAAGAAATACATTTTGGCAAAAAAATCTAACTTATTTTCCCGCAATATGCCATTCCATACCAACCTATTTCTTCACATTCTGGCAATGAAATTGAAATTAAATTGCCAGCGCGTGTTATACCAGCTCTTTGTATTGTTTTTATTTTTGACAAATTAAGATATGAAGCTTTTATATTATAAAGTGCTTCTTCCCCTATCGTTTCACACACCGGCAAGGTTATCTCTTTAAGATTCTCTCCTATCCGAATATAACCATACTACTATGGAGAATATGTATAACCAACACTATAAATAGATTTTGCCGCGTTAAAAGTTATACCAGCTATCTAAGAAAACCTAGGAATCATTTCCTCCTTATTAGCAAATGGAAAAGCATCCATCCCGCCGGCACTAGCATACGGGTCACTAATAAAAGTAATATAAGTACTTTCTGGTAAATTCTCCATACCATTCCCAGCAGTTGGTATACTACTATTATATGTAAACCCAATTAAAGTATCATAACTATCTAAATCTAATGTCTAAATATTATCTATTGCTTCAATAAAAGGATAATTAATTTTACCACTCTTACCAGTTACCTCTCTAATCCCATCAGCAATACTTGTTAATTCACTTTTAGTTGCTAAGTAATACATATTAAAAACCTGCCTCAGCACTTGCGAATTTTACAGAAGAGAGGGCGACATATCCTTTATTATTCACCATTAAAACTTTCCCTACGTCAGCGTCACTTACTTTAAAATCATCTTTTAAAAATTTTATTTTTAATTTATTATCTATTGCGCTTAAATGATTTGTGTCTATATCTGCTATGATGCCCTAAGTTATTGTTGATGTTTGCGTACTCTAATTATCTATTTGATTTAATTTAGGTAAATAGTTAGCATTAATTTCTCCTTCTGTAATATTAGTCCCCTTTAAATTAGTAAGCTGCGCGCCAGAACCACTAAAACCTTCAGCTGTAATAATACCATCTGTTACACTTACTTTATCACTACTAACAGCAGTATATGTAGTGGTATTTTTTTCATCCTTCTATAATAATATTTTATATTCAATATTCGTCCCAGCCGCATCAACTTTTACCCTATCGTTTGGTGTTTCAACCTTTTCCCAAGTGCCTCCCGCACTTAAAAATTTTCCCTCATCGTTGTCTCTCGTTGGTACAGGAACTAAACCTTCTTTCGGCGGGTTATTTTTGTCATCTAATCCAATAAAAGGTTCTTGAACTGCGTTTTCTATGCCCTATACCATTTTATTAAGTCTGGTTGCAGTAATAACTTGGCCGCCTTTCCACTCATTCTCTTTATAAAAACTTGTATCCGTGTCTGCCATTTTATCGCCTCCTGATAAAATATACTCTATCAGAATTGTGATATTACTGTACTAGTTCTTTTACAATTCGCACAAGCTCATTCAGTAGAAATTTAGGCACCTTTACAGTATCTTCCTTCTCTTCCTCTTTACCATAATTTCCAACCAATGTTGTGCCTGGATAATAGAAATTTAGCATATCTTTATATTTTACTCCAAGCTTCGCCGCATTCTTTATTCCCCTTTGACTCATTCCTACACCATGGCCAGTTCTTTTAGTACTATCATCCCATTCGTCCTTCTGCGAGATTAAATAAGCATAATTAGTACCCCATCTTTCTTTCGATGAAACAGTTGTGCCGCCATTATTAGATGAAAAAACTGCGGTAATAGGTTTATTTTTAAATAGCAATACTTCACCAACAGTCATGCGCGTCCCTGCTACTGCGTTAGGATACTTACTGGTGTCATGTCTAATGGCGCGATAGGCTTGCGCGCTTTTAGAGGAATCAGAAATTACTCCATCAATATAGCGCATAGCAAAAGTGCGCGAAGCTACTGCTTGTGCCTTACAAGCCTCTAAGTCACTATTTCCAATCTCGGAAGCAACAACAGTTGCTACATAAGTTTCAAAATCTAATTCTACAATATCACCAACGCTGACATTAAAAAAATCAGCATTTTCATCTCTTGTAATTTTTACTTTTATATTCATTAGTCTAACTTCTCGTAAGCATAACCATCTGTTGTAGTATAATGAATTTTTTTAATACCTTTCTCCGCGAGTGCGCGCATACATGCAGGGCAGGGCCGCGCCATAGCTTTTCTTCCATCCTTAAATTCTCTATATACAAAAATATGAGCAGAAGAAAAATCAATATCTAAATATTTTACCTTACTAAGCGCGCACAGCTCTGCGTGGCGCTTCGGTGGCAAATATTTCTTGCCCTCTTTTTTAAATCTATACTTATTATACTGTTCCTGCATAGGATGAGTCTTATCAGAATTACAACCTTTTGCTAATATAGTACCTTTATATACAATTACACAACCCAATTTTACACTATTGCTTCCGGTATAATCTGCTTCTTGACTTGCATTTTTTGCTGCTTCAAACATATGCAAATGGTTCATGCTTTTTTCTCCTTTCTTGATATTTATATTATATCAAAAAAATATAAGAAAGTCAAGTTTTTGGCAATGATGCGTAAAACACTGTAAGTTTTTATTATATATACTACAAACCGATTGAGAAGATATTCTTCTCATTTTTATATTATAATATAAGAATACCACGTATTTGAGAAAAAATGCGTAAGGAGGTAATATATGCACAAATGGCAAGATGGCGAACTAATAACTGCTTAGAAACTTAATGCACTAGAAGAAGCTGTTGCTGGCGCGGCAACGGCTGAGGCACTTAATAGTGCAATTCAAGAGGAGTTAAAGAACGTCGGTGCGACACAAGTTGGCGCTGTTAGCTATAAAGAATCGCAAACGACTTTAAGCGATGATGACAAAAGGAAAGCATTAGCCAATATTAATGCGGTTGGATACCTTTCTCAATAGTTAACCACAGGCCAGCAAGAACAAGCTCGTAGGAATATCGGAGCGATTTCTTCTGCTGAGCTTGGAAGTGATATAACTAGCGTTGGAACAAATACACAAGGCACAGGTACTTTTCCACTTATTGTAGCAAATACAGATAACATTACTGGCCCTATTAATATTAAAACGCTAGTCGCTGATAATTCAAGTAATCGCCCAACAGTTAATTTATCTACTGGTATTATAAATGTAAAAGGAATAAGTGCAGCAGAAGGAATATCCGGCACTTTTTCCGGAGATGGAAGTAATATTACAAATTTAGATTTACAACATGTTAAAGATAACAGTATTCTGCCAGTAAGTCATGGCGGAACTGGCGTTGATGACTTATCAAGATTAAAAGGATAGCTCGGTGGTGTGGACCCAGAAGTTATTGCCCCTGACTATGATAAGACAATCGCGGACGGTTTTGATGAAAATAAATATTGTACCAGAAATGGAAAATTTTATAGAAGTAATAAAGCTATTGCACGAAATGCTACTTGGAATTTTGATGATTGGAATGAGATAACATTAGCTAATTTAATACAAAGTCTTGATTAGACAGTAGCTAATGTTTCTTATGGTGTATTCACATCAACAAGTGATGGTCTTGTTCCATCAAGCGGCGCAAACGCGGATAAATTTCTAAAAGGAAATGGAACTTGGGGTACGCCTGAACAATATACCCTACCCACCGCCTCTTCTGATACTCTTGGTGGTGTAAAAGTTGGTGATGGTTTAACAATTGCTAATGATGGTACGCTTAGTGCTAATGTACAGTCTGTTCCTGGAATGACAGGCGCGACCACTAGTACTGATGGTGCTGCGGGATTGGTACCAAAACCTCTAACCACGGACTTAGGAAAGTTCTTATCTGCTGATGGTAATTGGACAGAAGTTGTAACTGATTTAACTGATGTTAATAATAAAATAGCTGATGCAATTAAGAATATTGCTGATGAGTATGATGCAAGCAAAACATACAATGCAAATGACTATTGTATTTATGGAAATAAACTATACGTTTGCACACAAGAGGCTACCGGAGAATTTGATTCTGAAAAATGGGAAGAGGTTAATGTAGTAGAAGCAATTTCTGAAATTAGCAGCAAACTAACCCCAGAAGCTATCGGTGCAGCGTCAGCCAGTGATTTAGCTAATGAATATAATAGCGCGACCGCCTATAAAAAAGGCGATTATTGTATTTATAATGCTCATCTATATAAATGTAAAGCAGACGTTACGGGAACTGCTCCTACCAATAGCACTTACTGGGAGTCTACAACTGTTGATGCAGCGATGACACTTGCAGCATAGGCTGCGGCCGCATCCGCTAGTGGTGTTGTGAGATATGATACAGAGCAAAATTTAGGAGAAGCGAAGGCTGTTGCAAGAGCAAATATTGGCGCGGCAGATGCAAATATAGTTGCTGGATTAACAACCAGTGTTAGTTCTTTAAATAGTGCGGTAAATAATTTAAGCTATGTAAAGACAGTTAGCCAAAATGAAGGGAAAATACGCGCAACGTATAATGATGATTCTTATCAAGAATACGCTACCGGTATTGCTTTTAATGGTGGCTATGTAGATGACAATAATGACTTATATTTCACTTATAGAGTAGATCAATCTTCAGAAGCAGTTCCTGTTTCTGGTGTAGATCCAATTCATTTACCCGCTACGGGTGGCGGCGGAGCTGCAACCTCTACAATCAGTCTAACAAACCCAGTAAGAACAACTACCGTAAGAAATGGTAAACCTTGCCCATTTAGTTTTACTATTACTTCATCTGATGATAGTGAAATTTCAGTCACTTGGTCAGTAAATGGAACTGTTATTTCTACACAGAATGGTAATAGCGGCGATACTTATGTTTTTGATGCAAAGGGTTACTTAATTCAATCTCGCGCAGGACAGCCAGTAAAAATGGCAGTAACTAGTGCTGGCGGCGGTTCTTTAACAAGAAGTTGGAATGTTGAGACAGTAGCTTTTGAGATTAGCTGGGGAGGCTCTATTGAGCCAATAATGCTATATACTACGGATGCTAATGTGAATATTCCAATAATTGTATCCGCAGAAAATGGTGTTGAAACTACAGTTACAGTGAAAGTCGGTTCAACTACTGCTGTAACACGTAATGTAGTAGGCGCGCGTACAATTAGTGTTGAGTTAAATAGTCAACTATTTACTACTGGCGTTAATACTATTACTGCGACAATGGCATCTGCATCTGACCCAACTGATAAAGCAGATGATATTAGCATTATGGCTATTTGGGGGTATGGTGCTACATCACCAATAGTTAGCTTTGCTAATAAGACTCAATCTTGCGCGCAGTACGATGTTATAAGAATTGGATATTTTGTATATGATCCAAATAACGAAATAGCAACTTGTACGATCAAAGTTGGAAGCCAAGATGCTCGTCAAGTTAGTGTCGGCCGTGAGTTAAATATTTATGAATATACTTCTTCTGATATAGGCAGCGTAAATATTGTATTAACTTGCGGAACTGTTTCTGATACTATGACATTAACAATTACTCAAAGTGATTATAACTTAGATTATATCAGAGAAGGATTAAAATATAATGTGGATCCAGTTGGACATTCTAATGCCGATAGTGATAGAGCATCATTTGGCAAATTTACTTTCTCTGAAAACTTTGACTGGGTTAATGGTGGCTTTAAACAAGATTCATCTGGGGCAAGCGCTTTTGTCATAAAGAAAGGTAGTTATATCACTTTACCGAATTCTTTATTTATAGAGGATGATGCACCAGGAAAAACAATTGATCTATCTTTTAAGATAACCAACAGTGAATAGTATGATGCTGTTGCTATAAAAGATTTAAATAGTGATGATACAACTCAAGCAACTAAAGGTATCATTTTACACGCAAATAATGGAGAAATTCGTCTTAATAACGTTGTTAGTTAGGAATTCCGTTATTGTGAAGAAAGTAGAATTGATATGTCTATTCTTGTAGAGGCTGTTGGCGCGCAAAGATTGATGACAATTTGGCTTGATGGTATTCCTTCAAAAGTTAATGAATATGCATCTAATATGCTTGTTTATAATGAGCCAAATATAAGTGCTACAATAGGCTCTGAATATTGTGATATATGGATTTATAATATTAGGACTTATAACTTAGCACTGTCTAAGCGTGATATGATTCAGAACTATATATCTAATGGTAATACTACTAATGAAAAGGTTAGTAGATATATTTAGAATAGTATATTAAATCAAAATGATTAGATAACTAAAGCAGCATTACACGCGGCGGCACCTAATTTAACTTTAATTGAAATTTAGATGCCAAAGATGACTTACAGTAAAAAAGATGAAGTTCCTTCCACTGTAATTATCACAGATGGCGCAACAGAATTAGAGTTACCAGCACTTACTGGAACTGGAGATGACGCCACAGGTACTGTTGTAAAAGTACAGGGTACATCCTCTGCGGCTTATGGGCGCTCTTCTTATAATCTTGATATTGATTTTAAGAAAACTGATAAAAAATATAAGATTAGTGAAAATTCTATTCCAGTTAATTATTTAAATATAAAAGTAAATGTAGCATCTTCAGAAAATGCTAATAATATAAATGCGGTTGACTGGTATAATACTTATCAACCATACTTACTACCATATAGAAATACTACTGGAATTCGTGATGTAGTCGAAGGCAAACCTTGTGCTGTCTTTGTAACTAACAATAGTAATAAAGATAAGTGGTTTAGCTCTCAATACGTCAGAGCTGGTGAAACTATTCTATACGCAATGGGTGATCTATGTAATAGTAAAAAGAATACAAAAGTTTTCGCTCAAAGTGGAGCCGCGAATGCAGAAGACACAACTTATACAAAAGCTTGTATTGAGGTTTCTGGTAATGATACAGAACCACAAAGATTCAGAAGTATGACCGGAGTAAGTTATAATGCGGCTAAGGAAGAATGGCAGTCCACAGAAATTGAAGATGGACAACAAAAGACCATAAAACATTTTGAATGGCGTATGAAACCTTCTTCTAATGATTTAGACGAAGTTGTAACCGCGTGGAATAATACTGTTAATTGGGTTATCTCTACTATCGGTAATAGTGCAAAATTCAAGAATGAAGTTAGTAATTATTTCTCAATCCAATCTCTATTATATCACTTCTTATTTATTGAATATTTTGCTGCATATGATAACGTAAGTAAAAATACATTCTATTCCTATGATTATGATCCTACTGCGGGTAAATATTTATGGAATATTAATAAAGCATATGATATGGATACCATCCTGGCCGCGGATAATGATGGTAAGCCATTAGGAGATTATGGTAAAGATTATGGAGACACAGAAAATGGTCGAAGCTTATTTAACGCTGTTGATAATCCAATCTGGGTCAATATAAAAGAAGCTTTTGGCACAGAGCTATCTAATCTATATACCACGCTTCGCTCTAATGGCGCTTGGAATTCTGCTAATATTATTGCAAAATGGGATAATTATTAGAGTAAGCGGCCTCATGCTGCAATGGTTGTAGACGCATATAATAAATATATATTGCCTTATAAAACAGAAGAGGTTGACCTAGAAGATAATGAGGGCGTACGTGGGTATGATAATTCTTATTTACCACGACTCCAAGGCTCTAAGACCTATTGGCGCAGACAATTCTTAACCTATTAGACCTCTTATATGGACGGTAAATATCTCGTTGGCACCGGCGCGAAAGGTAGTGCGATTAACTTCCGTACTAACTGTGAAAGCAGCACTCATAATTTTGAAGTAAAAGCATATGCAAAAACATATATTACCGCAATTGTTGATGATAACAAAGTCGGCAGTATAAAAGTAAATGCAGGAGATACAATTACTTTCAATAATGTAAGTGTTGGCGCAAATACCACCTTGTATTTTGCTCCTGAAAGATTAATTCAATACGTTAAGCCTCTAAATACTACTTTAAACAGTACCTTTGGTGCCGCGGGCGCGGTTAAATTAATGGAAGCTAATTTAGGCGGCGAAAGCATAAATAATATCTGGCCTTCTGGAACAGGTGTAAGTATTCCGTCTGTGTTATTAAAAGATCTATCTATCAGAAATATGACGAACTTTACTGATTCACTTAATTTAAGTGTTAATGTAGAATTAAAAACATTGGATACTCGTGGAACAAAAGCTAGTATTATTACATTGCCCGATTCTGCTCCACTTACTTCTGTTCAATTAAATGCTTGCACTGGCATTTATGCACACAATCTAAATAATGTACAGACATTTACAATGGAGCGCGGCGATAACTTAATTTCTGTACAATATCAGAATTGTAATAAAGTTACGTCTGATGCTATTGCTACTTATCTAGCACAAGCAGTAAATGCACAATCAAGTGTTACAAGACGTATTCGTGCAATAGATGTTGATTGGGACTTTGAAAACATTGATACTGTTTATAGAATTGCTACCAAATGGCGTGGTTATAATGCCCTTGGCAATGAACAGGCCATGCCAGTAATAACTGGTAATATTAATGTTTATACCATGTCATTGAAGAAACTTGAAGCAATTCATGCAATTTGGGGTCAAGGTAATTTTGAAGACAGCCTAGATACTCAAAATAAAGTATGGACATCTGATAATCTTACGATTCATTATGAAATCACTGTACCATATTATGCTATTATATTTAAGAATTACGATGGTAGTATTTTAAAAGGTAAGAATGGTGCAGATTATATTCAATATGTAGATGCCGGCGATAAGCCATATGATCCAATAGAAGCTGGCGAAATGAATCAACCGACATACGCAGATGATAAGTATGATTATACATTCACTGGATGGGATACTTTACAAACAGTAGTTACTGCCGCGAGAGATGTTTCTGCTGTTTATACTAGCCAAATTCATACTTATACCGTTACTTGGTTTGAAAGAGAGGGTGGCGCGCAAGCCTTAGCTTCAATCAGTAATATTGAATATGGTACTGGTGTAGATTATCCTGGACAGCAAATTATAGACGCGCAAAGTGGAGAAGTTGTTGGAACTAGAATGATTCCTGTTCGCGGGGATGCGGATAATCAACAATTCTATGTGTTCCTTGGATGGGATAAGAGCACTAGTTATATTACAAGTGATCTTAATGTTTATGCGAACTGGGACTATACCAACGGATTACCATCTACTTCAACTGAATTGAAGGATATGAAATTAAGTGAAATTTATGGCGTGACTTATACTTATAAAAATGATCCAACATCATTACATAATTATATTACTGATGGCTCATATTATGATATTCAAGTTGGATTTGATCCGGCCTATTCAAATGTAACTTCATAGACTTTAATCAGTACTCCTACATATTTTGATGGAACTGATAATTCTATAATGGTTTTTGACGGTAGAAATTCCTTACCAGAAATAAAATTATTTGATGAAAATGCACCATCCTTTACATTAGCTATTGATTATGAATTTGTCGGCAATAATAATGAAGGATGCTTGATTTCTAATAATAATATAGATGGAGACGCGGCGTATGGGTTTAGATTAAGACAAGAAAATGGTAATCCAAATGTTATGTGGGGTACTACTTCTCGTCAGGTAGGCACTGGTAATTATAGAAATATGTTAGTTATTAGACATAACAAAGGTGAATCAACCACTTATCAGTTATTACTAAATTATCATAACCTTACTGATTCATATGCTGATACTGACCTCTCAGATACAATAGCCCGTTCTACTTCTTCAACCGCAAATGGATACCTAACTTTTGGTGGTTCTATTAGATATAATACATCAAATAATACTTGGGTATCGAGTAACCTTGGAATGGGATGGATATATTGGAGCAAAATCTGGTATTAGGATTTAGGAGAAAACGACTCAGCCTCAATAGCTAGATGGCCGCACGAAACTTGGAGAATGGAATACGCGGGCTTAGGCAAACAGACTGATGAATATACTCGCAATGCCGCAGAATTTTTCTTAAATGCACCTCTTCCATTAAAGCACGGTATTAGTAATCTTACTTCATCAAGTATGAAGAGCTTTATGAATAAAATTTACAGTGCATTACCAATTGGGTGGCAAGCAATTATTAAAGATGTTGCGGTAAAATAGATAACTAGTTATAATGGCTCATCGCCTGTGGTAACTACTAGCTCCAATAAGATATATATTCCTGCTTTAATTGAAGCTAATTATAGTAGTGGAGTAAAATCAGAATTAAGTTATCATAGTACAAATAATCCTACATATATTCATTAGCTACAAGATAATCAAGATAGAATTAGATTCCCTGGAATTATAAATGATAGATTCAATTATATTACAAGAAGTTATATAGATAATGGAGAAGAAAAAGATCCTACTAATTATGCTAATGCATCCAATCCAATTATTAGTGGAAAAACTGTATGGATTAGAACAGATACTATTTCTGACCCAGATTCATACTATTCTGATAGTACCATTAATAATATAGGATATATTTTCTTTGATAGTGATTATTGTAATAAGCATACTATTATCTGTGGAAGAAATAAAAACGACAGTTCAAATATAGACGCCACTGGCGTTAACTTTACTGGTGGTAAGTGGATACTTGCTTCTTCTTGGTAGTTAAGAACCTTAATGAGAGGTAGCAACGATGACAGCAGTACTTATTATAATAGAGTTAAGATTAATGGTTCCACAGATATGAATTGGTATGACCAGTATTCTTCTAGTAATAATTATAATATTAACTTCTGCTTTACCGTATAATAAAGGAGGGATAAAGAATGCTATATTATAAAATTATCTCTCAAAATGAAGTTATCGGAGTTGGTGTAGGTTTTCTTAAATGGAATTCTAAAATGCATCGCTTCTATTATTCAGAAATAGACTTCGCGCACTGTGTGCAAGATTCTATTACTTTAAAAAAATATACAACAGAATGGTTAAAGCCATTACCTGCTGATGCGCCGCAAATAGAAGAGGCTAAGGTCGTTGTCATTGATTAGGCTGAATATGATGAATTACAGGAGTAGTTAAAGGAAAAGGAAGTAATTCCTTATACTCCTCCTACTCCTTCGCAAGAAGAAAAAACAGAACCTCAAAATGACGTTATGCCAGAACAACCTCTAACTATTCAGCAAATGAGAGAAAAATTAAAGAAACAAGACGAAACTATAAATATGTTAGTAGATTGCTTACTAGAAGTTAGTGAGGTAGTCTATAACGAATAAAAAATAAAGGGAGAGCGTAATGCTCTCCCTTTTATTTTTTTACATATTTTTAATCTTTTCTTCAAGAATACTCAAATGCTTATTCCAACCTTCACCCATGCGGTCGCAGGTATTTGCGGCAGTCTCTAACATTTTGTCAATCGCAGAGAAATAATAATTAACCCGCTTGAAGAAAGACGAACAAAACTTCTCCTTCATCTTAGTAAAAGCAATAAGCTTGCCCTTCTCTTCATTCCATTCATCTTCAGGCGCGCACGTAGCTACACCGGTATAGTATCGCCGCATTTTTTGCGTTGCATCAATAGCAAAAAGACAAGCAGTATTGCTCCTGAGTAAGTCAGATAAATAATTCTGTACGCAATATGGGTTGCAATAATAGATACAAATAATCTTCCTATCCTCTGGTTTTACAATAAACTTACACTGTTCCATTTCTACGTTAATCTTCATTTTCTTTATCCTTTCCTTGAATCTCTTCTAATACTTGTTCTACGCATTCTGGCAGCAGGTCTAAACGAATTAGACAATCAATAAATCTAAAAATTTTATTTGAATTATATCTTAATAGATATTCTATATCATACTCAAAGTCATGTAACGCTCTCAGCGCAAGCATAAAGTTATCACATACATATTTTTGTACAACTTCTTCGTAGTCATAACCATATGGACCATTGCCAACAACCATATCTTCGGCAAATAGTTCATCCACAATGTCGTCGGCGCGCATATCCATTAGTTCTTCCGTTGAATAGGAATCTTCAAGGTAATCGCGCACATCTCTACAAATTTCTTCAACATAATTATAACTCATCTACTACCTCCATAGTATTCCAATCCTCAATTGCGGCCTTCCTGGATTCTGGGTCACGCTGTTCGTACCAATCACTAATCTGCGCGCCCATAAGCCCGCACTTTTTACATTCTACCCATGTATAAGGCATCTTATATCTTACTTTTGCGGTTCCGCCGCAAGCGGGGCAATGCCTAATTTCTTCTTTTCCCATTTTCCTTTATCATCCTTTAATATTGTTAATAGAAGTAATAATATAATCAATAATTTCTTTCACCGCAGAAATACCATTATTAGCGTTATCCACTGTGACATAATTAGCAACAATCATCCGCAGACAAGTGTCCTCTGACGGAATGAAGAGACTAATTAGCATTATAATAAGGCCATATTCTATCAGTTTAACGCAACTTCTTTTAAGTTTTTCTGCGGTTTCGCGCTCTTCTTCCAAAAACGTTACAAGAAAAAAGATACCGAAAACACAACTTCCGGCCAAACAAGCTGAGCCGCAGACGGCAAAAAATATTTTTATAGAATTTAGTAAAGAAACAATATAAAAAATCTTAGGGTCAATAATATAATTCATTCCTCTTCACGCGCCTCCGTTTCTGTTACCAGATGAATTCCTGTATATCCTGCATCTCTGAGACTCATACCCAGACGAATGGCGTCAATGAAATTATAAGCATCAAACAAATCTCTGCCAATAATTGCATCTTCGGGGCATTCACACATATCGGATACATGAAAACTATTCTTAAAAACGCCATCATCCCAACTTAACTTCTGACTTTCAACGCCCCAGCCATCATAGCGCTCGCGCTCTACAAGTTTCATTTCTAACAATTTTTCACTCATTAGAATCTCCTTTATTTCCTACAAGTAATTCTGCTCGCCATATTACATACATATTATCTATATGTTTATATGTAAATTTTACCAAATTATTATCTAATAGCTGTTTTACCAAGTCAAGGGCCATTTTTTCTTTAATATAGGTCGCTGGTATGACCTCTTGTATAGGCTCTTTATAATATGTAGAAACTCTTTCTATCGGCATAATAGTTGCTGTAACAGCAAGTTGTTGAGAAGATATAGGTACAGGCGCGGGCCGCCTATAAAAAATTTTCTTAATCTTTTCTACTAATCCCACAGTTAGGACACACTCCATCTTCCTTATAATCTATATAGTCACAGCGACATTCTTCACATCTAAAAGCTGGGATATTGCCTACTGTTGGCGCGGCATTGATTATATCCTGATAAGCTCTGATAATATCCAGCGCGAATAGGCGGGCGCGCTCTTCATCCCATTGATAGTGATACTTTACAATCATATCACTAATTATATCATCAGCTTCATTAGATGGCGCAAAAAAGTCGCAATCGTCTCTGTATACCATTTCACGAATTGTCATGCGTATTCATCTCCTCTATGCGTAATTCCACGGATTCCCCTGCTTTATATATGAATAATTCAAATGAAGCCAAAGCGAATAGAAACCGATAGGCATTTATGCCCATATCAAAAAAGTTAAAAAAGGCAATAATAGCAAGAGCTAAATGACTTGCGGCAAGAAAGTCCGCTATTCGTCTCTGATATTTACTATACATGCGCACCACCTATTACAGATAGAACTTGGTAAGAATCATAAACATTACCAGCATAATATAGACATAACAAACTACGCGGAAGAACCACATACGAAAGTGGAAGGGATTGAATAGGCATAGAATAGCCAAGAATACGCTATAAATCAGAAAAATTAGTTCTACGTTAATTTCTACTGTCATATTTTATACCTCAAAAAGTTCGTACAATTTCAATTTTAGAATGAGTTTCATGGAAAATTGAATTAGTTGTATAAAGTTTCGTAATCAGATTGGGAATATCCAACAACGATTCGCCTTGGATGTGCGGACCGAGTACCGATTTTTCGCAATGACTTACAAAAATATAAATATCTTTCGCGCCCATATTTTTAAGTTCGCGCGCGGCCTTATACAAAGTATGGCCGGTGCCGCATATGTCGTCTACAATCAGAATATCCCGTCCCGTAATAGAATCGCCAGTACCGACCAATTGAAACGATTCAATTCGGTGCGTTTCAAAGTTTCTTACCTTAATGCCACGCAAGTAGGGTACTTTGAACATAGGGCCGTACTTCTTTGTACTACCTGAGTCGGGGTATACTACGAGGATACCAGGATGGGCCGTGAGCAGATTATCAACTTCTACCTTTGGCGTTGTAATTACACAGCGGTCAATTAGCGCGGCGGTAACATCTGAATGAGGGTCATAGATGCGGACTTCCGAAAAATTCAATGAGTTAATAAAGTTTGCGAAGTATTTTAGCGTAAAGATGTCATAGGGACTCATTACGCGGTCCTGCCTACTATTAGGGCAGAACGGCATATTTAGCGCTATGTTACTATGCTTCTCGTGAAGATGCTTGGTAATGAAGTATAGTGCCATAGCTTCTTCATTATCTTCAAATAGCCACGTAATTGTAACGTCCTGCGCGCCCTCGTTATTTAATAGAATGTAGTAAGTTTGGTCGTTAAAATGATTTAAACTAATTTTCTTACCATCTACAAAAATCATATTCTTCTCCTTTCCTTATATTATAATTATATTATAAAATTTAAAAAATGTCAAATCTTTCTTCCTCCCTCCGAAGGAGAAAATCCGCGGAACCCGTCGCGCCAGCGACGGGTAGGCTCCGCGGCGATCATATTTTTATTTTATTATTATATTATTATTATTATATATATTTATATATATTTATATTACTGTATGAAAAAATCGGGTATTATGTATGATTTTTTCGTACATTCAAAAATGAATGTATGATTTTTCCGTACAGGTATGTATGATTTTTTCATACACGTATGTATGAAAAAATCGGGCAATCGAATGTATGATTTTTTCATACATTCGCGCCGGAACGTTTTGCTTTCTCAATATTCCATAAATCAATAGCCTTTTGCGGTAATGGATTAAAGGAATAATGGTTTTGCCGCGTTAGAGTTAAAAATCCATATTCTTCTAATTTCTTTTTACTTTTTCTGGCTGTATCTTCTTTAAAACCTAATTCAATTTGTAGATTAGCGGGTGAAAATTCATAAGTACCCTTTCCAGCCCACTTTAATATATACATGTAAAGTTTATATTCATTTCCTGTTAATAATCCTAATGGTATACATAATTTATCCCAAGATAGAGGTTGTAACCATTGTTCTTGTACTCCTTCATTATGTCGAATATTATTTAATGTTATATTTTCTATAACTGTTTGATTTCTATAATTCATAATCTCAACTCCTGCTTACATGCTTAAAACACTCATCCTTTCTTGGTGAGTTCTTGAATTGCTTGCCGCAACGCAGGAGTATCTTCAAATAAAATTACCTCATGCGTTGGGTCTTTTGTATTTAATTCCTTTCCGAGTGGCTTAAATCCTCGTGCATATAATTTATTTGCTAATGTCCAAGTATAAACGATATAAGGCTTCTTTTGCTTCATAGCTTTATTCACCATCTTCTATTTTATTATATTTCTCTAATGATATTATTTACTGCGATTTATTAACGGATAAATCGCTCTCCTCAATTCTGGTGTATCTTCAAAAAAGTAAACTGCGCGATTAGGGTACTTAATATTAGGTTCTACTTTCTGAACTACAAATCCTGCTCGTTCAAGCTCGCGCGCAACTTTCTTAGAATAAACAATATAATATAACATATTATTCACCCTTACATAAAAATTTTTTGTATATTTTTATATAATTCTTGTAATCCTTCTTCATATCTTACAATAACTTCATCTTTCGGTATTGCGCCATTAAGATAATATGTAATAGTAGAAGGATGACAGTTCAAATATCTACTAATAACCGCCATAGGTATTCCGATACCATTTTTCTTATCAGTTAAAGCACGAATTTTATCTAATGTATCCATATTATCACCTCCATTATAATTGTATGAATACTACATAAAAACTATTGCGCTTTCCGCGGATTTTTTCAATTCGTGGAAAACGTGCTACACAAAGTAGGAGTGCTACATTCAGGATTCTATATAGGTCGGCGCGCACTCCTACTATTCTATTACTTCAAAAATGAAATTCCCTTCTCTTCTATTTCTCTCTCTTTCTCTTCTATCTTTCTCGCTATCACTACTTCTTCATAGTTACTAAACCACGCATAACAAAACTCGCATCTTTCTACCAGATGCGACTATCCCATCCTACACTTACTACAATACCAATCCCCATTACTTTTCTACTTTATTTCCGCAACCATACTCATACCACCAATAGCGCATCCAAGTAATCAGGTTCCAATCCCAGCCAGTAGGCAATAGAATCTTCCATCTCTTGTAAACTACCACCATTCATAACCAACCAATCAATTTCCTTCTTACACTCTTCTACCGTATCCCATGCTTCTCTCTTACTTACACCATCACGCCGCACCAATATATCTACAATATCCCTTAATTCCATAACTTATAAAACACCTCCCCTAATTTCTTAAATACATCCTTAACTTCCTTATTCTGTTCTTCCGCAAGTTCTACCATTCTACTACGCCATCTCTCATACGCTACACCCTTATCCTTACTCTTCTTCTCCAACGCTTCCATATAGTCCTTCGTCCACTCATTCTTATCCCAAACCCAATCTCTACCTAACTCTTCTATTCTCGTCGCCAACTCATATATCTCTCGCTGCCACTTCTCCAAACTCCCATACTCTTCCGGATACCCATTACTATAATAAGCCAACTCCCTAAGTATTTTAGGAGCTATGCGGCAAAACCATGAATCGAAACCCCAAGTATCCGAATCATCATAACCTTTTCGCGCACGTTGTATAGCATACTTCAATTTCCTCCACATATCTATTCCTCCCTTTATATATTAATTATATAATAAAAATTAAAAAAAGTCAAGAATTCGGGAATATTTTTACCCGTAAAGAGGTATAATAACAAGACATCTTAATAAAATGAAATGCGAAAACTTAATATAAAATTATTTACTCTATTATAAAGGGGGTAGGGTAAAGGGGTAGGTATATAGGGTCGGGAGAATAGGCGGAGCCCCATCCTATGGGGTGGAGTAATGATTTGGGAGTAGTGCGTCGAATTTTTGCTTTTTGTCAAATATTTGATTGTAATGATTTTTTATTAAAAAAATAGGATTTTTAATAAAATGGGGGGCCAACTTAGAGCAAAATTGTATATAAGAATGTTGCTCCAAGTTAGCCCCCCACGACCAATGTCGCATGGGCTATCACTACGGTTTTTGCTCTAAGTTAGCGATAACCCTATATTCTTCTTTTATCTTACTTAAATATTGCGGCCATTTGTTTAAGTCTTCCCGCGTAGCTTTATGAGTTTCTAATGTAATATTATAGTTTGATAGAATAGTACAACAAGTTCTGAATGAAGAAACTAATTTTCTTTTCTTATCTGATATACCCGCTTCTTTGAAATCCTCCAGCAGCTCATCTTGCGCGGTACCCTTTAGGGGAATCCCTTCCCACTTCTTTGCTATCTCTTTTACTGCTTCTTTCAAATTGAAATTCCGAATATCTTCATTATAATTTAGAATTTTCGGCGCGCCGCTAAGGAGGGGGTAGGTGTAGGTTTGCCGCACAGTAGCCTCCGTATCCTCCATGAGGCGGGTATATAAATGAAATTCCGCTTCTGTATTTAGGCGGGCGGGTGTATTGGGGATATAAAATGAAATTCCAGTTTCTGGGTCTTGCTTTTTAAGTAAAAATGAAATTGTGGATTTTGATGCTTTCTATTCTCCATAGAACTCTGCCAGCGCGGTCTGATTACCATTGTCATACAGCTGCTGGAGGTACTCAAATATTCGTTTCTTGTCAAGTGTTTGGCGGCGCGCGGATACTGGATTGAAGATAATGTATAGAGAGGATAGGTCGCCACGGAATCGCCCCAGCTTTTGCCGCACCTCCACTTCCGTAAATCCTTCTATAATAATATAGTTGATTGGCGTCTTTATAGATATGCCTTCCTATATAGTATCGGTGGCTAATAAAATATCTATGTCGTCTGGCAGTCTTTCATAGTTCAGCGCAGCTCGTATGCGCTCTTTGCCTTGCCTTGCGCGCATAGTATCATACAGCTCGCATAGGTCTGCCATAGTAAGTCCCGCGCGACCACCGCTTAGGTTGATTGCGGCATCCTATGCTTGCTTCTGTTGCGCGACTGTTAGCGCGGCGGTAGTTTCATTTGCCTACGATACTATCATGCCTACGTGCGCGCCCATAGCTAACAGCTGGAAGAACCAATCTTTTACATCGCTGGCCCGCTTCAAGAATATAATTCCTTTCTGACCTTGGAGCTTAGCAAGTAAGGTAGATATAACATTTGCTACCTTATTGGTTTTTATAAATTGTATCTCCTTTACGAATGTTTGGCTTACATAGTGCGTGAAGTCTGGGAAGAGATATATAAAGTTATAGTCTCCTGGAAAGTACTGCCGTGACAGCTCGGAGAAGTATTCATCGTTAGCTGTTATGAATATGATGTGCTGGAGGGTGCGCGCCGTCTTAATCCATTCTGCTATATACGCGGCATCCTCTGCGAAGCTGGCCTCGCTAAACAGGCCATGACACTCATCTATTACTATCCAGTCATAGGTCGCGCGATTATTACGTAGCATATGCATAAAGCCCATTCTCTGGCATACGTCAATGCCATTGATGCGCTCTATATAATCGGTGTAGTTGGTATTCAATTGATTCACCGTAGCGGTGCGGCTCTCTACTACTAACATAGATTGCGCGTTGCCTAGCTTGCGGCCCAGCTCTTCCTACACAGCTTTCATAATAGAAGAGGTCTTACCTACTCCGGTGCCTCCATTTAGTACTAAGAAAGTATTATAGTCGGATAGGTCATTATCTTGTATTAGCTTAATTATATCCTCGCTGGCAAATGTATTGCGGCGGGAGAGTGTACGTGTTTCCATATTACTCCTGCGCGCCCACATAAAATGTGCGGGTGGTTGTTTCTTTTTTTGTGTCTGTTCGCGCGTTTCATTTATTGCGCGCGTGTCATATTATTATATTCAATAGCAACTTATATATTTTATATCTATATCTATTATTCTAATAAGTTTAGATATTTATTTATCTATTTATCTATCTACTTGTTTGTAGATATACATATACATGTATGCGTACACATATGCATACATTCTTATTTATATATATATATATATATATATATATCCTATCTCATTTTTATTATACTACAATTTTTAGAAAAAGTCAAATATATATAAGTGTAGCTGTGGTGTCTGCTTTAATGAAATTTTCATTAAAAATTTTTTCAGCCTAATTGGTGTTGGGGCCCAGCTCGCAATGCGTAGTTTTATTTTAATGAAAATTTCATTAAAAGGGAGCCCAGCTTTCCAGCTCGCACGCGGCCCAGCTTCCCAGCTCGTATGTATATATATATATATATATATATATATATATCCCATTTTATTATATTATAAAATTTTATTTAAGTCAAGTAGTTTATAATTAAATGATGGGCTGGCGGTTAATGAAAATTTCATTAAAAATTATGCCGGCAAACGTGGTGTCCTGTTTAATGAAAATTTCATTAAATTATTATTATTATATAACTTAAGTTATATAACAAAAGTGGGATGGAGTTTAATGAAATTTTCATTAAATATATATATGTATTTATTGCTTAAAAGTTGACAATATAATTATAAAAATAAAATAAAATTATTTAAAATAATTATAAAAATAATAAAAGTTTTTTATAATTATAAAAATAAAAATAAATATTTTATTTAAAATATATAATAAATATATTTAAAATAAAATAAAAATAATAATAAATAAAAATAAAAAATAAAAAAATAAATAAAAAAATAAATTATTTTTTATAAAAATAAAAAATAATTTAAAAAATATAGAAAAAATTTTTTACCCAGCTTGGAATCTATTGTAAATAATAATAATGAAAATTTCATTAAAAAATTCGCCCGCGAATTTTTGGATTCGGAAAATCTTTTTCGTTGTCAAATTCATAGTGTTTTGACTACCTGTACGATTACAAACTTCCAGCTTGCGAATGGTTGTTCGGAAAAAATTTTTTCGTAGCGAGAATGACTGCCAGAAACGATTTTGTAGTGAGTCAAATATTTGACAGCTTGCCGCAGCTTCTATATTATCCAGCTTCCAGCTTCCAGCTTGTATATATATTATAATATAACATTTGAGATAAGTCAAGGATATAACAGATGTTATATAACAGATGTTATATAATGGGCGTCATAATTTAGAGTGTGTTAAATACTTGACAAAAGTGAAAAGTTAGATGTTAAACATCTAACTTTTTGTATTGACATTTTTTATTTATATAGTATAATACTATTGAAAGTGAGGGATAGAAATGATTAAATTTGAGAATGGCCGCGCATATAAGTATGAACACATGGACTTGGTTGCGCTCTTTGGGTGCTTGAATACATTAGCTATTATTGCTTGGAATAAGGGCGCTTATGTAGGGTTGCCTGTGAATGTAATCGGATTGATTTATGATTTGAAAAAAGGTTGCCATATAAATAATGTAGTTATGAGATTGTCATTGATTATTATGAATATTTATTTTCTCACGCTGTGAGAGATAAGGGTTAGATGTTAAACATCTAAAAGAAAATAAGGCGCTTGCGCGCTTTATTCATTTGTCAACTCCTTTGCTTCATTTAGTACGAAAGAAATTTCTGTCCATCCTTCTGAGCAATTGCCAAGTTCTTTTTTGAATCCTTCAAGTTCAAACTTATTCATCAATAGAGTGCGCATTTCTCCACCCCACCAAGTGCAATGGACTTTCCAGAAATGGCGGTCTTTCCTTTTGAGATGACGCTTTGCAAGGCTATAATTCCAACCCATACCATTGTCAAAGAAGTAAAGACATTGGTTCTTTTCATCCCATTTAGACATACGTGGGATGTAATAGTTCAGAATCTCGATGGCGCGCTCTTCGCTCCATACTTCTTTGCTGTTGCGCCATTCACGATATTTATTAATTAGAATATCGCCAATCCATAAGGGGAACAGAATCACGCGCATAATCTTGTAACCATTCTTGCGCCACCACTTGCGCGCCTTGTGCTCCTTCTTGCCTTGCATTGCCTTGATAACTTCATTAGTCATTGTTTTTATTTCCTTTCTTTGATGGCATAAGTATATCATATCTTTTAAAGGAAGTCAATAACTAAATTAGATGTTAAACATCTAAGTATATATAGAAAATTAAAGGAAGATTAAATATCTTCCTCTTTATTTTTATGCTTAGGCTTTTTCTTGCGCTTATCTGGTATAACCTTTGTTATAGGAGAAATAGCACCCCAGTCGCGCCGAATAACTTTATAAGCATCGTAATTTGTTTTCTCCTTTTTCTTCTTCATCATAACTCCTCCCATTCTTCCCAGTTCTCACAACCGCAAGCACTACACCAATCATCACAATCTGCGAAGGGATCATCAATATGGCAGACGCCGTTTTTATAATAGGGGCAATCTAAACCATTCACAGGACAATAGGTTGTTTGTCCTTTATAAGTCCCTGCTTCGGCATCTCGAATCTGTTTGAATTTTTCTTCTTGAATCTGCTTGCTGAGGGCGTTCATGTTAGCGCAAAGTCTTTCAAATAACGTCATATACTCGTTATACTGTTTTTCTAACCGTTCAAGTGTTGTCATTTTATCCAACCCCTTCTCTTTTATACCTATATTATATCATTAATGATGCAACTTGTCAAGTACAAATTTAATTTTTCTCACTTTCTCATTTGCTTCATACCATTCGCCTTCCGTGCGCGCAAGGCTCCGCGCGCGAATAGCCTTGACATAAGCAAGAAAGAATCTCTGATAAGCTGTCATGTTTATCACTCCTTTTACTATGGCAAGTATATCATAGTATAGGGAAAAAGTCAATCAGGCGTATTAGATGTTTAACATCTAATATCTTGAAATGAAAAAAAAGGGCTTACGCCCTCTTGTAAGTATTCGGCTTGCCCTCAATCTTTACGACCTCGGACGCCCACAACTTAGTCACGCCATACTGTACGCGACCGCGCCCGAATCCGTCAGGCAGTTCATCCTTTACCGCGTCATACAGTTCCGCGATAGTCACGGGGGTATCAGACAGCGCACCAATGATGATGTCGTGAACAGCGGTGTACTCTGCATCCTTCGCGGCTTTCTGCTCAGCACCGCGATTGATGTCAGCATCCAGTTCCGCAAGAATAGCGTCCTTGTTCTCAAAGTCGATGTTAGACAGGGCGGCGGCGATAGCGATCATGGTGTTCTTCTTCATACTAATAACCTTTCTGGTTTTTAGGTCTTTTCCTTGACCTCTTTTGTGCCTTTATTATATCATAGGTTCAGCGGTCTGTCAAGTGGTTTTTGAAAAAACTTTTTAAGTTTTTTTCAAATTTTCCGTTCTTGGCATCTCGTCCTTGCCCCTCGTGACAATTATTATTATACTCAGATTTTAGGAAAAATCAAGTCTTAGTATTAGATGTTAAACATCTAAGTGTTTGAAAAAGAAAATGCCCCGAAGGGCTTATTCAAGATGAACAGTTACTGGAGAAATGTAACAAAAATTTTTAATACACCATTTAACCCAAGTTTCATAATGAGCTTTTGTCCAACCAGATTCTTTTTCATAAACTTCCATATTGTCACTATTTACATATTCACTATAATAATCATTTTTATGCGCTATGGCATACTCATAAATAGTTTTTTCTGCAAGTTCTTTGTTCTTAAAAACTTCTCCATCAAAGCAAGAGAAACGAGAGTCCTCAGAATCCCATTTAACAATTACATATTCCATTTTTATTTCATCCTTTCTTTTTTCTTTTTGTATATGTAGTATATTAGATTTTAGGATAAAAGTCAAGATAATCTATTAGATGTTTAACATCTAATATTGGTAAGAAAAATCGCCCCGAAGGGCGATGGATTAGGCAAGGCGGTAGTGGTTCGGGCAATTCTTCTTTTCCGTGATAATCACGTTCGGCTTCATCTCGCGCAGAAGAACGGCCTGCACCTTGTTCGCGGTAAAGTTATCGGGAAGATTATCCTTTGCGCGCTCGTAAATCTCAACGGCGGTATAATCATCGTTGACGCTCATGGCATCGGTAAGAATCGGGATAACAGTCTCCATCAGCAGAGCGCGGGCTTTCTGATTCTTCTCACGGCGCACCGCGTTCTCCTTGTCCTTCTGGGCCTGCGACTTCTCCCAACGAGGGGCTTCCGCGCGCTTCTTCAAAGTATCACGCAGAGCAGTAAGGCGCTCGATAGTCTCGGCGGTCAGGTTGTTGTTGATAGCGTTCTCGATAGCGGTAACATAGGTCATCTTCTTCATAACTTTTATCCTTTCTGGTTTGTGGAGTGTCCTTCTCCTTTGATGGTCTTATTGTATCATAGTTTCGGGAAATTGTCAAGGGTTTTTCAAAAGTTTTTTTATGTTTTTTCGGGGACTTGCAAGTGAGGTTTTCGTATTGCGCCTATCCTATCGCATTACTGCGTGTCTGTGCATGGCACTTTATTTTCCTCTCCCCGTGAAACATCTTGATTATATCATAGTTTTAGGAAAGTGTCAAGTGATTTTTTTATTAAGTTTTTGTTACAAGGGAGAGCAGTCGTTACTTTTTTTACTGACCTCACGGGAGCGCCTTTATAGAGGACTCTTCGCTCTCCCTTGGAACAATTATAGTATAGCATAAGAGGATGGAAAAGTCAACCATTTGATATTAGATGTTTAACATCTAATATATAAAAGAAGGAAGAATATTATTCTTCCTTCTTATTCAATTTTTCAAGTTCTCTAATTTTTCTAAAACACTCATATACACCATAGACATCATTTTCTGCGAGGCACTTTTTCAATTTCTTCTCATAGTAACGGATTGAACGCACTTCACCCTTTTTCATTTCTTTTTATCTCCTCTCTAAGTAAGCTAAGTTATTTATATTTATTTCTATTTAGGTCAACATCGCACCAGAGGATGAGGTCTCCGTATGGGCTTATATAAAATTCATCTTCTGGCGTTTCATTCAAATAATTATATTCACTTTCAGAATATATGGCGACTTTTGCATCCTGTGGGTACTCTTTAAGTTTTTCTCTTAATTCTTTTACTGTCATTTTATTTGGCTCCTCTTTTATTATATACTTTTTTTAACTGATAGAAACAATATTATTATTAGAATTGATTGTAACTTCTTCAACATCAATCAGCGGGCCGCCATCGCCTTGAATCATTACCGTAGCGTTAGAGGGAAACTGTTCAAGATACTGAACTAATTCTGTAACTGTCATTTTCTTATCTCCTCTCTTGTTGTGGCTTTATTATATCATTTATTGTAATCATTGTCAACTATTCTTTTATAAAAATTTTTTTCATCTTCTGACATTTCATCATATCGTTTACGAGCATCTGGATCGGCGTAAGGATAGTAAATATAACCAACGGCAATCAAAGCGGCTTCAAAATCAATCTCATTTTTAATTTGATATTTGTCCTTTTCCATATTTATTTCTCTCCTTTCTTGTTGTGACTGTATTATAGCATTTTATGGGAAGAAAGTCAAGAGCGAATAATTAGATGTTAAACATCTAATTTGTTTTTAAAATTAAAGAGGGATTAAAATCCCTCAGTAAAGTTGTACGTGTCATTTCTTACATACTTTTTACAATACATCCCTTGATGAATAACTTGCCCGTTGATTTTAATGGTATACGGTTTCATCTGCGGTCGTGTAAGAATTTTTACAACCTTATAATCTGTTCCTTCTTCCGCTCCGCACATAGCAAAGCAATACTGCAAAATTTTTGTTTCAATATCTACATCATACGCGCCCATGTGTTCTTCATTAAAATCGGTATCATTCATCAAGAATCTGTAAACATTTTCCGCGCTTCCTGAATAGTTGCCCGAATCAGTAAACAATTCATTATCTTCACAAAATTGCTTATACTCAGGGGCGCAAGTGATAAACTCACTGGCATAGCCCCAAATATCGTGAATTGGAATATTTTCAAGGGGGTTATTGCACTTGAACCAATCACAATTAAAGGTAAAAACTTTATCATCAAATGCGCTATTATAGGCATAAGCGTCTGTCACTTCATACTGCTTAATATCCCGATACATTGCGCGCATAATGTATCCCCATTTGTCCATAACGGCTTTCTTGCTTCTCATAAGCTGGATATATAGAGGGCGCTTTTCCTTATAATAGGCACTCTCAAACAGAGGGAGATTATGCCAAACTTGCTCGACAACAAAGTGCTTGCGCGTTACTTCTTCGCCGTCTTTGATAATCTTATAGCCGAGGTCATAGCAGAACGGGCGGTCAAGAGAGGTAGTTTCAGTATCAAATACAAGGTAGGACATTTTAAAAATTCCTTTCTGGTTTTTTAGTGTTTTCCTTCACTTCATGGCTATATTATACTATGAATTAGAAAAAAGTCAATAAGAATATTTAGATGTTAAACATCTAATATAGTTAATAGGTTAGTTTGCGCTAACCCATTCATCACTATCATAATCATACTTATATAAACCAACTTTATTTGGCGGGAAAATCAGACCCAAATTATCACGAATAAAAGTAATGAAATCATCAGACAATTCGGCATTGATATTTATATATAAACTTTGCTTATAAGCTAAATTAAACCATGCCATTGTCCCTTCAATGTTAAGGCCATCAGGGCAAAACATTGGACGTTTCATCATATCCAATAAAAGTACATGATTCTTGAATTCATCCATTAAGGATACAGCGCGGCTCTCATACTCTTTACACTCTTTGAGAGAATCAAATCTTTCGCCATCATAAGCAATATAAATTACTTCAACCTTCATAATAATTAGCTCCTCTGATTTTATATAAGACGTACAACGCCTTATTCTTTCATGTTAATTAAGTAAGATAATGCCAGATTTATAGCCTAGACCATAAAGATTGTTAAGTGCTTCAAGGCAGTCGCGTTTGTAAGTGAAATAATAGAAGCGGACATTATGCTCAGTAATGTATCCAAGAAAGTTACAATCATAATCTAATATAGAAGAATCTTCTGTTCTGCCCGCGAAGGCAATCCTTTTCCCGCGCTTACCGTTTTCAATTCTAATCATGTAATTACGCTTGCCATTAACAATCTTGCTCCCTAACTGCTCAGTAACTATCACATCATTAAGCGCGCGGCCCATTTCTTTTAAAGTCATCATTTTTTTATCCCTCTTTCTTTTGTTATTGGTTTCTTTTGATGGTGTTATTATATTACAGATTAGGGGAAAATGCAAGAGTTAGAGTTAGATGTTTAACATCTAATATTTGCTAAAAGAAAAGAGAGGGCTTACGCCTTCTCCTTCGCCCTCTCTTTCTCGGCTTTCTTCTCTGCCTTGATGCGCTTATCTTCCTGCCACGCTGCCGCGGCTTCGTAGGGGTCAAACGCGGGAGAAATCTTTGTTGCCTTGTTTGCCTTAGTCTTTACGGAAATCTCCGTCCAAAACTCTTCGCCCTCTACATTCTGCAAGATGGCGAAAGAGTTATCAGCAAACTGAACGGCTTCGTTCTCTTCGAGGATGGACATAATCAGGTTCAGGGTGTTCGCGCGGGCAACGTTCTTTCTTTCGGTAGTAGTCATATTATTTTGTCCTTTCTGGTTTAATGGGTTTTCCTTCCCTTTGATGATGTTATTATAGCATGGTTTCGGGAGATTGTCAAGCACTTTTTTGAGAAATTTGCAACTTTTTTCGTAGCAGGAAAAGTTGCGGAAACCTGTCCGCTTCATGCCCTGAGACGACAGGCAATTCACGGCAACCCTTCTACTTATCATCTCCTTCGGTTCGTCCCTTCATCTGACATACATAGTATACTATAATTTTTGAAGAAAGTCAATTATTGAAATTAGATGTTAAACATCTAATTTATTTTATGCAAAAAAGAAAACCACCCGAAGGCGGTAATGGTGGAGAGTGGGAGAATTGAACTCCATCCCTCATGGGACGACCCCCTTTTGCATGGGTCTACGCAATCATCTTTCGATTTACCGCGGTGGCTCCCCTGATGCCACGTTCACTCCCCATAAAAGGGAAGGGCTTACGCCCCTTCCTTCAAGCGGTAGGTATTCGCCTTGCCCTTAGTCTCGATAATGTCCAGTTCGTCACGCATCTCACGCAGGAGAACGTTCTGAACCTTCGCAACCGAGAAGTCCTCGGGCAGTTCATTCTGAACCATTCCAAACAGTTCCTTCACGGTTACACCCTGCAACGTGTGGGACAGACCCTCGCGCAGGATGGGCGCAACCTTAGCAACGAGTTCGGCACGAGCGGCGGCAGTCTTAGCCTTGCGCGCAGAGTTCGCGGCTTCCTTCTGCTCAGGCGTGCGCGTGCGCTTCTGGTCAAGCTGGGCAATCATGGCTTTAATCACGGTCTTAGCATCGGTATCATCAGCCATGGTAGAGAGGGCGAGGGTGAGAGCATCTTTCTTAGTCATATCATTTACCTTTCTGGTTTGTTGAGGTTTTCCTTCCTCTGTTGTGTCCTTATTTTATCATGGACTTTGAATTTTGTCAAGAGGTTTTTCAAACTTTTTTTTGATTTTTTTCAATCATGGCGTTTCCTCTTGCTTGTGTCATGCCGGTGTGCTGTTCGCTCCTGACATTGTTTATTATACTCATTTTAGAGAAAAGTGCAAGAGGAGGGATTAGATGTTTAACATCTAACTATATAACAGGCACGAAGCCTGTCAGTCTTAATAATATTTTGTAGTATGGATATATTTCCCGTCTTGTGTAAAGATTAGTTTACGGGACGCTAATTCTAATGCGGGATAAATTGGAGCAGGCGTGTCGTGTTCTTCATCATCAATATATTGATCTTCGTATTCAGTTTCTTTTGCATCCCATAAAATACTTTTAAGAATTTCATAATCAGTCATGATTTTTATTTCCTTTCATTATTAAGAACTTTTAATTCTTCATAGGAAGTCTTTTTTATAACTCGTCTAATGGTCGAAGTATAAAGACCGCAATGATTAAGCAAAAAACAGATAAGACAATTGATAATACGATCTCGAATATCAAGATAAATACTATACATATTTTTCTCTCCTTTGCTTTTACCATCCAGCACAGCCACAACAAATATCGCAAGTCTCTATAATAATACGAGGATCCTTATATAATTCTTTTAATATTTTATCCTTAGTATAACATTGAAGCTCTTTAAAAGGCTCTCCGTAGTCAAAGAAATTACTATGATTCTCATCATCAAAGGCACAAGCTTTAAGATACAAATATTGTCCATTTTCTGATTCCCAATAAGAAATATTTTCTTTCTGCAAATAATTTTTAATTTCTTTAAATTTCATCATTTTTTTTATCTCCTTTGCTTTTGTGATGTAAGTATATCATAATTGTTTTAGGATTGCAATATCAGATATTAGATGTTTAACATCTAATAAAAAATGCTCACTCCTCAACGGGTGAGCCAATGATTTCATAATAGCAGTTATCATCAGACGTATACAATTCAACGCCAGCAGGAGTTTTATTTGTTTCAGCAACGAAAGTCCAATTGTTATAAATCGCATTTTCTGCTGCTTTGATGCCTTGTTTCTTTGAAGCATAGACACCAACGAGATAGGTATCAACCGCGTCATGTTCAAGGACTACCCACACTTTTTTATTCTTCATAATCTTATTCTCCTTTTCAATTTGTAATTGTATTATAGCATACTTTTAAGAAAAGTCAAGCCACAGATATTAGATGTTTAACATCTAATTTCTAAAATAAGAAAACAAGAGGTATATTACCTCTTGTTATATAATACTCGTTCCATCTTCTTATGTGTGCGGTATGCCTTGGCGACAATTTCTTTCTCAATCATAACGTCTTCAAGCGCTGTATGACTTTCTTCAAAAGTCAAATCATTGATAATGAATCTATACAGAACTTCGGCAGTCATGCGCGGGCGCGGCGTCTTGTGCGCGGTCATAAATCCATTTTTATTACAGAACTTAATATATGATGGAGTTTTTGCAAAAGTTTTCGCCATCTTCATACTATCCCAGACTTCGATATTGGGGAGGGCGCGCACGTAATCAAGGCCAGTCAAATAACGGACTGTTGTATTTAATGCATCAATATCAAATGCTGCATTGTGCGCGCAGATAGCAATGATATTATATTTGCGGCAGAGTTTCGCAATCTCATTCATAATCTCAAAGAAACTGCGCGCGGTGCGGCGATTGTTTGCTAAATCATCATAATATTGCGGCAACTTATTAGCATAATAGGCGCTCTGCATCTTTTCGCGCTCACCGAAAAAGATTTCACTAACTACGTTAGAAGATGAATAAATCACTTCGCCAGTAGAGGGATAGACAACTGCATAGCCAATATCATAGGTCAGATTATTACCACGGGTAACTGCATCGCAGGGCGTAATGTTACAAGTCTCAGTATCCAGTACCATAATTGCGTGCTTCTTCATTCCTTTATTGCCTTTCTGGTTTGTAGTGTTGTTCCTTCACTTCATGGGTAGAGTATATCATAAAGTTATGGGAAAAGCAAGTCTTGATGTTAGATGTTAAACATCTAATCTTATGAAAATGAAATAACGGTTGTTACACCGTTACTTCTCTGTCAAGGTACTGGTTACTGTCATCGGCTTCGGCCGCGGCCTTCTTAGTCGCGCGCAGGGCGCGCTTCTGTTCGCGCAACCTTGCGGCGGCTTCCTTCTTCTCTGCGCTTGCGGCCTTCTTCGCGGCCTTTTCCTTGCATTCTGCTTCGTAGTCCTCTGCGGCCTTGTAACCATCGTAGGGAGTATAACCGCCGTTACCTGTCCGAGTGCCACGAGGGATAGCAATCTTTACGGTTACATAACGCTCATTACCTTCTGCATCGAGGAGGGGAAGCGCGAACTCACCCGCGCCAGTCTGCGGAATAGCAACGTCATACTTCTGGCCGAGAAAATCACGAACGGCTTCATAGATTTCAGAACGGAGAGCATTTTCAAGAGCGGCTTTAGTCATAATTTTTGCCTTTCTGGTTTTTTAATGTTTTCCTTCATTTGTTGATGTAATTATAGCATACAGTTTCGGGATTGTCAAGAGGTTATTTTGATTTTTTTTATTTTTTTTATTTCTTAACCTTTTGAACAATTATATTATAACATAATTTCAGAAAAAAGTCAATAGTTTTTTCTTACAAAAATCGCGTGTTATTTTTGTGCTATTTTTATGCCGGTGCCTCACCCTCTAAATGAGAGAAAAATGCCGTAAAGGATGAACGCGATTACAAAAGAAAGGATTCCTTGCCCGATGGTAGCCATATTATATTCCTCTTTTCTTTTTTCTTTTTGTAATTGTATTATACACTATACAAGAATAAAAGTCAATATGAAGTATTAGATGTTTAACATCTAATCTTTCTTACTAAAAAGAAGAGGATTAGCTCCTCTTCTTGTATACATAAACCTTGTCATTAGACTTGCGGTCGATTACATCGCTCCAATAATGGTTAAGGCCATAACTCAGTTTGGAACGGCTGAAATTTTCGGGGAGAGCATCCTTCACGCTTTCATAAAGCTCTGCCGCGGTGACTTCTTCATCGGTCATATTTGCGAGAACAACGGCCTTCGCGCGCTCGTAAAGCGCCTTATTCACGGCGGCCTTTTCCGCACCCTTGTTAAGTTCTGCTTCAAGTTCGGCCTTGATTTCATCAAGATTCGTCAGAGTAGCGCCATTCAGATAGTTGACGAGAGACTGCATAGTGGACTTCTTCATAATAAAACCCTTTCTGGTTTGTAAGAGTTTTCCTTCTCTTGTTTACATTATTATTATATCACAGGATTTTGTTTTTGTCAAGTATGATCTCGTAAAAAATTGTGAAGTTCATACAGGATTCGTGTTAAGTCTGCATACAATTGATTTTCTTCTTCTGCGTCTGCATCTTCAATATCTTTAACCCATTCATTGACTAAGTTATAAAAGTCAATAATCTTCTGACGGTCTTGCCCTTCCATAGTTACTGTGATAGTCTTTTCAATCTTCATATCTTTTAGCTCCTTTCTTTTATGGCTATATTATAATACAAGAAAAGAGAAAAGTCAACTTTTAGAATTAGATGTTAAACATCTAATCCTTAAAAATAAAAAAACGGCATTCAGGAAGAATGCCGCATAAATTCATTACAAGCGTAATCAATAACGATGCCAATGTTATTTTTATAACCAATATTCCACTCGTGTAAATCTTCCACATTATTATATACATATTCTTCTTCATCAATGCTCCAATTGGTCATTCTATCTGAACCGATTCCGCCAATTCTGGGCATAATGTAGAACGCGCGCCCATGGCATACAAACTTTGTGATTTTAGCAAAGAGATATTCATATCCATCATCTTCCGCGCGCTGATAAAATTCGCATTCATCTTCACATCCGCCAAAATATTGAATTTTTGTGGGATTATAGTCAATTTTGACTACATAGTCAGACGTAATCAGAACAACACGGCAAGCGCCAGATTCTACACGTACATGACGTTTTTTTGCTTCATTATAACGCTTAATTGCTTTTTCAAAATCATCGGGCATATAACAATTTTTAAGATACTCTGCAATCTGCTGAATAAACTTCTTTGCGCGGACTTCATAACTTGTTTTCATATTAGCGCCCTTCTTTCTTTTAGTTGCCTACATTATAACACGTTTCGGGAAAAAGTCAACAGAGAGACTTAGATGTTAAACATCTAAGTTTTTAAAAATGAAATAAAGGGTGTTATTAACCCTTTATTAAATTTTGTAATACTTCCATAATATCGCAAGGTTCATAACTTTCGCCGCCCCAATTTGTGCGGTTTTGCGCTTCATCATCAAAGAGGATGCCATCACCGCAAGTTTCCCATTTATTGATGCCGTATTTTGTAATTTTTATATAATTCCACTCAACACTCGGCAGATGCTTTTCCAACCAGCTTCTTTTTGTTTCAGCAACTATTTCATTGTAGCTTTCCGTCCCGCTCTTGCTTAGCCAGCTAATAATCCCAATCTCATAGCCAGCTCGTTGAAGCGTGTTCAGCTTGCGGGCAAGCTGTGACAGATTGACCAGCGGGCGCGCGACTGCGTAGGGCGTGGGGTCTGATGCGATAAGCATATCAAGCCAGTTATTCACGCCGTAGAGGTCTGCGATAGTGCCGTCCATATCAAACCATATCTTCATTTTCTTTTTATTTCCTTTCCCTTTGATGGTGATAGTATAGCATAGTAAAAGGGAAAAGTCAACGGAAGGGATTAGATGTTAAACATCTAATATTATTAGGGAGTGGAATTACTCCCACCCTGTTTCATACTCATTATTATGTTCTTCAAGGTATTTATAGAAGTTTTCCCAATCTTCTTCCAATTCCTTTAATTCTTCCTGCGAATAACCTTCCCAAATATCATCTGACATATTATATATCTCCTTTTTTGTTGTTTGGTTCTTTAATTTTAAAAATTGTCAATTATTATTAGAAAAGAACTCACGAATGTTAAACCATTTATCTTCTATTAGATTACCAATTTCATCAATGGTTCCGCCCCATTCGTTTGTCTTGCATCGTACATACTTGCCTTTCAAATCTTCCCAATATTCTACGCCAACTGTATTCATAATTTTCATTATAGCTACAAGTCCATTACCAGAATTAGCTTTAAATTCTTTAGCGCCTAAATATCCATGACCGATACAATATCCGCCATAACAACAACCCCAGCCATCACCTTCAAGTGTTAAATCAAAAGTTAAGCAACCATGATCGGCCATAGAAATACGCGTATCTATAATTTTTGCGTTCTCAATATTCATATTTATCGCTCCTTTTTTCGGTAGTTTCTTTCTTTATCGTGATTAGAGTATACACTATAATAAGGAAAAAGTCAACAAGAGAAATTAGATGTTTAACATCTAAGACAAAAACGGCTTAGGGATTATTCAATCCCTAAGTTATTCAAAATTTGAAGCGCTTCTTTATAATCTTTCTTGTACGTGTAGTAAAACCAACGTGTATGATTTTTACAGATAATAGAAAGATATTCACCATTGAAAATTTTTCCGCGTCCGAAGCCGCCTGCGTAGGTGATTTTATAATGTCCGTTTCTCATGTCAATTCTAATCATGTAATTATTACGCCCGTCAACTTTTGATACTAATTCACTGAGACTAGTTTCTTCAATCAATTCCGCGCACATTTCAAGAATTTTATTCATGGTTTTTATTTCCTTTCTTTTGATGGCGTAAGTATAACATAATGGGAAAAAGAAGTCAAGAGAAAAAGTTAGATGTTAAACATCTAATTTAAAATGAAATTCGGGATAAATTAAAATTATATATGTTATAGAATAGTAAAAATGAAATAAAATGAAATTACAGGATTATAATGAAATAATAGTTATATATAAGAAAAGATATGAAACAAAATGAAATTCTGCATTTTTCTTTTACTTTTTCTTTACTTATATTATATAATATAAAATAAAAATTGTCAATATTTATCATTAGATGTTTAACATCTAATGTTATTTATTAAGTTTGTTATAAAAATAACAATACCGTTTAATAAAAAAGAAATAGGCTTTCGCCTATTTCCAAATGGTTTTTCCGTTCTGAGTGAAGAACGTTTGATTCCTGTCAACCTTTTTCCTGAGATAGGAAGGAATTTTCTTCGGCCCGCCGTATATCGCAACCAATTCCCTATAAGTTGTTACATACATTGTAATAATTGTATCTTTTCTTTCATTCTTTACAATCGTGATTCCTGTATCTGTTACGCAAGTATAAGTGCCTTGTTTGCCCTCTCTAATCTGCGCGGGACTGCGGAAATATTTCTCAATAATTATTTGACCGATTCCAATTTCATTAACGATATGGGAAACTCTGTTTGCTCTTTGTACTTCGCAATGATAACTCATTTTCATTTTGTAATACCAACCTTTCTTTTGTTGTTTGGTTCTTTCTTTTTACGATTGTATTATATAATGAAATGGGAATTTTGTCAACGGATAGAATTAGATGTTAAACATCTAATTTGGGAATGAAATGAAATGCGGTTTCACCGCATTTCAGTAATTGCCATTTTTTCATTTTCCATTTTGATTTCATCGGAAATGTATACACGGTCTTTGAAAAAGAATGCGATAACTTCGCCTGTTTCACTATTCATAACGTCTGTTTCAATACCGCGATTTTCAAACATAGAACGTGCGGTATAGATTGCGCCGAAAGCCGTTTCAAAAGTAAAACCGTAATCATAAACCTTGTGATTGAGATAGCAAGTGATTTCGTACTTCATGTTTTTCATTTCCTTTCTTTTTCTTTTGTGATTGTATTATATTCTATTATGGGATAAAAGTCAAGTATTTTTTTTAGATGTTAAACATCTAATTTGAAAATGAAATGAGAGAATTAGTATTCTCTCATTTCAACGCTATATTTTAGTCCCCATTCTTGTGCAAGTTTACTAGATTCTGCGAACTTTCGGGATTTTTCTGCCTCTTCAAAAGTTGCGAACGGCCCATCAAAAACAAAATCAAATTCGTCAATTACATACCATACGGACATTTTTATTTCTCCTTTATTTGATAAGTTAATTATATTATACTTTTAGGATTTTGTCAATAGGCATTTTTATATATTTAATATTTAAAATATAATATGAAATTCCAATTATTTAGTGTTATAACTAAATAAGTAACGTACTCCTACACATATTATAAAGAAAGTCCAATAATTGAAATGCGCGGCATTGAAAGTATCTGCAAGAACGCGATTCCATACAATAGTAAAAAGTGCGGCAGGAAAGGCTACATGTGCGAGAAAATTACCAATAATATGAGCGATAATTTTGCAACATTTTTCTTTATTTTCCATAACTAATTCTCCTTTTGGTTTTAGGACTTTTTTCTTATTCTTTATTGTGATTATATTATAATAGTTTAGAAATGAAATGTCAAGTTTTATTTTAGATGTTAAACATCTAAAATAAAATAAAAGAGGGATTACTCCCTCGTATCTCTCCACTCCCAAGGAAAAAGAAGTTGCGTATGAAATGGCCTACCATAGTCAATCATGTTAAAAAACTCTGCGATTTTGCTGGTGATAAATACGTGCCACGGAACGGCGGAAATATACGTTTCTCCATCATCATATACTTCAATGATTGCCTTACGATACGCCATAATTTTCCGCAACATTCTTAATCTCCTTTTGGTTTTTAAAAGTTATCCTTCTTTTATTTTGTAACTATATTATATAAGAGTAATTGAAAGAAGTCAATAGATAAGAATAGATGTTAAACATCTAATATTATACAAGTCTTTTATATCTTTAATTAAATAATAATAATCGCCTTGTCTTGTCGTGCGCTTATACCTTATTGCTATCTATTTAACCTTCTTATCCTATCAAAGGTTTTATCTATTACTTAACAATTAAGTTACGTCATAGCATTGTATGCTATGACGTATTACTTACCTATACTTCTCCATGCTCCGAACCATTCCATAGATAAAGTCATTCAATTCTTCTTCTGTATACACTATCATATCATTGATTGATTCATTGTGTATAACAATCTCATAGACACGACTGTAAGTGTACTTTCTCCAATGGCGCGCCCGCATCTCTCGTGCGATAGCATCTTCAATGAACTCCCACATCGGTGTACCATAGTAGATAGCGGTGTAAACATTTGATAGCTTAATCTTCATGGCGTTTAGCTCCTTTGCTTTTTCTTCTTCGCTTAGATTATATCACATTTTGTAGCTTGTGTCAATACTTTTTCTCGCTTGCCAGCTTGCTTTTTAGTTGTAGCTTGCCAGCTTGCTTCCAGCTCGCCTGCGCAATAGGCGGCCCTGTGGTGCGCTGTTTGGCCTTCGCTTGCCCGCGCCTGCCCTGCGCTGTTCGGTGGCGCGCCCATGGGCTTCCACACAATTTGTATGTGATGCTATTTGTGTGTATCATCTTCATCTTTTTGCCCTCTTTTCGTCTCTTTTCATAGTCTATTATACACTTTTTTACGCAAAAGTCAACGAGGGAAGTTAGATGTTAAACATCTAATATATACATTTTGTGTGTGTTAGTTAGATAAAACTAACATATGTGTGTTATATAACTTAAGTTATATATTCTTGTATGTATAACTTAAGTTATATATTATGTATCATATAACTTAAGTTATTTATCGTGTTATATAACTTAAGTTATTTATCCGTAACATGTTAGATGTACCTAACAGATACGCATAGAAAAAGGGTCTATTGCTTTTCAGCAATAGACCAGAGACATGTCAGACCATTTAAGAATGCTGATTTGATTGCATTTTCTTCCAATATCGAGCGCTTCCTTTTTAGTGCTAACACGCTTACTTTTATCAATATAATAAATACCGTCACTGTACCAGACGCCACAAGTGCCATTATATTGCTTTATGGCTTTCATAGCTTCCAGCGGCGTTTTGCACTCTTTGCCCTCCGTAGCGACTTGATAACCGCTCTTATACGTTATAGCTTTCCCATTTTTCAAGGTCAATCCGTCATTATTTTCCAGCTTGCGAATCGTGCGAATATTAATCATGGTTTAATCCTCCATTCTTTGAGTGGATATAGAGGCTTTACGCCTCTATATCCTCGTTCTCTGCCAGCTCTCTAAATTGTACTGTTTTGAAGTTTGGAAGCGTCAATCCAATGGCCCAATAATAAATAGCCGGATCATCTTCATATAAAATTCGCGCGCCCTGTGCTTTTAATTCTTCGATCTGCTTTAAAACTTCTTTGTGGGTCAATAGTGTAGCTTTAGTCCCATCAATACGGATGTACCTAGTTTTCATAGCTTGTATCCTCCTCTTATTCGTCGGTTAGTTGGATGGGAAGGGAAGAGCCCGAAGGCTCATTCCCGTTCCTCTTTGAAGGTTCTCAGCGTCGGAAGCTGTCCTGCTAAGAGTAGAAAGAATAGTGCGTTCCTCAGCTTGCGAAGCGGTGTAGGTTGGAAAGCTAGCACTCCGCGGCTTGTCATGTGGAACACCCCCGCAAGTCCTTTGCGCGAACACGTTCCGGCAATTTCGATGAATGCCGAACGTTCCATAACGACTGTATTGTCCGGAATATCCTCAGCCGTTTCAATCCTATCCATAAGCGGAAAGACAATGTAAGCAGCGTTTGGCATAACGTCCGTTTCATCCCATTCATAGCTTGAAGGAATGCCTACAGTTCCGCCGGTCTTAATTTCCGCCACTTTTCCGAATAGCTTCATATCCGCTTTCCCTGCCGAACGTGCGCGGAAATCGCTTTCATTACGTAATCCGCCATTGTACCAAAAATCACGGACATACGCTTCTACAGCCTTTTGAGATATTGCGAAGGTTTCCGCCGTGCTGCCTTTTTGACGTTCATTAATCGAACGTTCAGTCATTGCATGAATGGCACTTTCGCGTCTGTTTTCGCTCATCCGCATTTTCATTTTTGTTTACCTCTTTTCTTTTGTTTTTTTCCCTTGCGGTGATTGTATCTTACACCCTACAGAATTAAAAGTCAATACCTTTTTTTCGCTTTTTTTATCTTTTTTTCGCGTTTTCTTTCGATTCGTCAAAATGCACAAAAACGGGGCGGTCTTTTTTACGCGGTCAGATGCGAATTTCTGCCCTATACGTAACACATGTTATTTTATTTTTGAAATACTGACAGGGTGTCAATTATAATTGTTATTTAATTTTTGCCGTCTGTCAAGTTTTTAACAATCTGCGCGACGCAGGAGCAGGAGATTGACAGAATTTTCACAAGGCGGGGCGGTACAATCGGGAATGTTAGGGTCGTCTAACACGCCCGCTTCGCGGGCCTGGACAAATTCCACCAACTTTTTTAAAACCAACTTTTTTAAAATTGACTTTCACCAACTTTCCACCAACTTTTTTCAAAATTATTCTACCAACTACCCACCAATTATTACAAACCAATACTTGACTTTTCTAATAAAATATGATAAAATATCCATAACGGAGGTGACTGCTTTGAAAAAGGCATACAGCTTAGACTACTCCATAGAACGTGATAATGATAGGGTCGCCGCAATATATGATATATTAGATTAGTTACCAAGCGACCCCACCTCCACAGATTTGGAATAGATGGCAAATTATATATTATATGGGAAAGATGAGAATGGGCAAAATGCCATACAAAGGGGCGAAGCCACCAATGGCAACACCCGTTACAATTCGTTTAAAACCAAAGAAGATACCAACCTATCGTTAGAGGCCATATTAGATAATCCGATGGCCGACCAGCAAGACTTAGCACCATAGTTAAAACATGAAGTATATATAAAGAAAACTCGTACTATTGCGCGCCCGAAATATAATAAGAAGACCGGCGAGCTAATTGAAGTGGGGGATAGTGATATTCCAGGTATGCAAGAACTATGGGAGCGCATAGACCACCTGGAACATTGGATAGCGGCAATAGAGGGCCGCGTAGTACCCAATGAGTAGGATGAAATATTTGATAATTCCTATCGTCTATATTAGTTGAAACATATATTGATAGATTTGCGGCGCCACCAATACTATTTAAAAGATTACTATAAACCCGTAATTAAATTTTAGGCAATAGACCATCCGCACGCCCAATTCTATGATTGGACTGCTGATTCCTTCTATTGGATGCCCTACGAGCAATGGCGGGCCCGCGTAGATAATGCCCTACTACATACTATATCCAAAGACCTTCAAGATTATGAAGTAGATGGCATTGCGCCCGACTGCAAGGTTAAATGGGTAGTGCGGCGCCACATATTCAATTGGGAAGACCCTCTCCACGTAAGGGCGCTAATAAATAATTATGAGTTGCTATATTAGTATATGCATGATAAGTTGAATACCTATGGGTATACTTTATTACTGGACTTTGAACGGTATAGAAAAATGGCGGCCTTATCCCCTGTGCGCGAGTACCTATTAGAATAGAAGATATTACATACGCCCTATGATAAAATTATAGAGGGGCTACAAGTCAATTTTGATTTGCGCTATAATGAGAATCACCTAAGTACCATATTGGCGCAGGAAATACCTCAAAAGATTGCTATGGCCGCGACTAAGCATCGTCTAATATTAGATACGCCGCTGGAAAATATGAAGACTTGTTCTCATTGTGGCGCGGTTCTACCAAGAACTAACTTATTCTTTGCCTATAATCGTAGTCGTAGAGATGGTTATTCTTCCAGTTGTAAGGAATGTGAGAGATTGATGAGAATATAGAGAGGAGGGCAGACTGCACATGACAAGCGAAGCAAAGAGTCGTAGATGTCTAAAATGTAGGCAAGAAAAGCCTGAGTATGCTTTTGCCCATACGCCCAGTAAATTCTTCCCTGGTCATCGCTCTCTAATATGCACAAATTGTTTAGAGACTATGATAGATTAGAGTAACTTAGGGGAAGTAGACAGGTTATGTAGGTACTTAGATGTGCCATTTGACTTAAATAGATGGACGCAATTGTATTCTACACACAAGGACAAAACATTATCAGCATATTTTAATACCTTGTTAGACGATCACTATTCTGCTTTATAGTGGGCAGATGAAAACGAACGATGGCGTTTGGCACGCGAAGAAGAAACTATAAATGAAGAAATGGAAGTTCTAAGCGCGGCGAAGCTACGTCGTCTCCGAAAGGAATGGTCGTCTACCTATACAGAAGAAGAGCTATTATGGCTGGATGAATACTATAATTAGATATTAGCCACACAAAATGTATCGACGCCAATATTGAAGTCGCGCGCTCGCGACCTATGCGAGCTTACCTTACGTTCTAAGAAAGGCATACGCGAGGGGGCGGATGTAAAAAAGGATATGGACGCCATAGAGAATATTATAAAGAACTGCCATTTTGAAGCCTCTAATGCAAAATCTGCGGCAGACTTTGAATCCGTAGGTGAGCTAATGGTTTACTATGGCAAGAAAGGATGGCACCCAAATTGGCATACGGAGCCACAGGACTCTATAGACTTTATGATGGAAAATATTCAAAATTATTTGAAACGTTTAGTTATGAATGAAGGCAATTTTGCTGAACAGGTCGAAGAGAAGCGCGCACGCTATAATATGACTGAGCGCCTTGAAGAAATTGAGAATGAAGCGGTTGAATTTGATGAAAATGCGGACATAGAATATGAAGGAGACGATGAACTCGCGGCAGACCTTCAAAGTGAAGGTGAGATGAATGAATAAAGATGCGGTTCTTCGTGATGGTACGCCAATTGAAAAAGGAATCGTATTAACAAAAGAGTTTCTTGACTCAAATCAAGCTTTATTCACTCGCTATTTAGATTTATGGATTCGTTATCCAGACTTATTGCTTGATATGATTCAAGACTATGAAGATTCAAAAAATTTTCATATAATGCCTTTTTAGCGTATTGAATTGCGCGCATCTATGCGATATAGGTACACATTTTGGACTGCCACACGCGCGACCTCTAAATCATTTACGGCTTATTTAAGTGCCTTTATGCGAGCAATGTTATTGCCTCGTTCAACGATAATGATTGCTTCTGATACGAAAGGTACAGTTATTAAAATTGCCGAAGCAAAGTTTGAAGAAATTTTTAGGCACTGGCCTCTATTAAGAAAAGAACTCGCTACGAGAGTAGATGATGGAAAAACTGGCGTTAAATCAAGTAACAATTATTACGAGATTTATCTAAAAAATGGCAGTTTAATTTCTGTTGTATCTAAGGATACTTCTCGTGGCTTGCGCGCGACCGCTGCAATTTTGGAAGAAGCTGCATTAATTGAAGAAATACCTTTTAATGAAGTCCTCTGGCCGCAAATGAACATTGCACGACGTGAAGTAGATGGAACCATAAATCCCAATGAGCCAAGTGCTTCGTAGATTTTCATAACTACTGCCGCGGAACGTACTGTATTCATGTATTAGAAATTGATAGAAATTACCGTTAATGCAGTATTGCGCCCAAAGGAATACTTTTCTTGGGGGCTAAGTTATGAAGTACCTCTTCATTATGGATTAATAGATAAAGCAACTCTTATGGACTAGCGATATTCTAACACTGTTAGTGAGGATTCATTCGCGCGCGAAAGTTTATCAATTTGGTCTGGCAACAGTAAGGAAGCCTGGTTAGATTCTAAAAAATTAGTAAAAAGAAGAACTTTATTAAAATGTGAGCGAAAAGCACAAGAAAATCCAACTAATCCTGACACTTTTTATTTGATAGGTGCTGATATAGCTCGTTATTCAGCGAATACCGCAATTATGGTAATAAAGGTAACTCCTAATGATAATGGCTTTAAAAAGAACGTCGTTTATACAGAAGTTATACATGGCGCTAATTATATCACTGAACAAGCGCCTAGATTGAAAAAGTTAATATAGTTATATAATCCACGAGAGATAGTCATTGATGGAAACGGCCCAGGAATTGGTCTATTAGATGCTATGGCAGTTCCATCAATAGATGCTAGAACTGGTGAACAATTTAAACCCTATTATGCTTTTAATAATGAGCATCATTTACCTGAATAGATGAAAAATGAAAGTGAATACCCTAGACCAGAATATGATGCTATTATATATGATATAAAAGCTGGTGCTGGAAATGATGATGCTATACATTCTAATTTTTTTGCACAGATTAATAATGGCACCGTTTCTTTTTTGGCACATGAACGTATTGTAAAGGATAAATTAATGTAGACCAAAAAAGGAAGGAAGATGACTCCTTATGATAGAAGGGTTTATCTTATGCCTTATGAAATGACTTCTAGATTAATAGATGAATTAAATAATTTAAAATTAAAGCCTACTGGCGTATAGAATCAATTCAAAGTAGAGCGAATCTCTCGTTCTATTGAGAAAGACCGGTTTAGTGCATTAGAGTATGGGCTTTATAGAGTAAAATATTATGAAGATAAGAGTTTAAAGAAAAAGAAGAAACGCGATTTTGGTTCATATATCTTTTTAAATCATAAGAGTAGGAGGTGAGATAAAGTTGGCTGAACAGAAAAAATATACTTTTACGGATTTTAAAAATAAAGTTCGTAAAAGTAACTTACGAGTTAATAGAATGCCTGTTAATGAGCGCGCGTATCGCTCTTCTTGGGGATACCGACAGAATGTGCCAGTAGCGGATGATTTTACTTTAGATGAAATTTTAGACATAATTAGATCTGGAGATTTTGAATCATTACGAGAGTTGTCAAGATATTATTATAGAACAAATAGCAATTATAGAAATAATATTGACTTCCTTGCTCATCTCCCACTGTATGATAATCTAGTTATTCCTATCTATGAAGAAGGGAAGGGATCACAAGCTTAGATTACAAAGGCGTTTTATAATGCTTGTGATTTCATAGAAAAATTGGATATACCTAATACTTTTGCTAGAATAACAGTAGAATGGTTACTAAATGGAGTATATTATGGTATCTTGCGTGAAGATGGCGAGCAAGCTGTAATATAGGATTTAGCGATCTCATACTGTCGTAATAGATTTAAAGATTTTAATAATTTAGATATATTAGAATTTAACTTACAGTATTTTGATAATATTCCTGATGCAGAGATGCGCGCCGAGGCATTAAAAACTTTCCCTAAAATGATTCAACAAGAATATATTCGTTGGAAGAGTGGAAAATATAAAATGTCTCAGTGGGTGCCTATCCCAGCCGCAATGGGAGGGATATGTTTTAGTTTCTCTAACGATCCAATTCCTCTTCTAATCGCCAGTATTCCAGAATTAAAGAAATTAGATGATGCTATTAATAGAGAAGAAAAGCGTGATGAAAATGAATTATATAAGTTATTAATTCAACGTATGCCAATTAGTAATAATGGCGAATTAGTCTTTTAGCTTGAAGAAGTTGCGGATATTCATGAGTCAGTTGCCAGTATGTTAGCTGATGTAGATACAGTAGACGTTTTAACGACTTTTGGAGAAACAGATTTAGAGAGCTTATAGGATTCTTCCGCGGCAACCCAAGCATCAGATAGAATTGCAAAATATAGAAAAGATACTTGGGCCGCGCTTGGTAGAGGAGAAATTCTATTTAATCCAGAAAACAGTTCGACTTTAGCATATCAATTAAAGAAAGATGAAGCTTTAATGATCGGGTATTTAAATACCTATGAAACGTGGCTTAAATATAATTTAAATGATAAGTTCGCGCGAAAAGATGTTGAGTTTGATTTTAAAATACTCCCAACCACTGTGTTTAATCGCAGCGATTTATAGCAATCATATTTCCGAGGCGCGCAATATGGATATTCTAAAATGATTGCGGGCGTAGCTATGGGTGTAAAATAGAGGGATCAATTAAGTTTAATGAATTTTGAAAATGAATTCTTAAAGATGTCAGAAAAAATGGTTCCATTACAATCTTCATATACAACTTCTGGAACTGCTGTTGCAAATGAAGAAAAAACTGCGAAAAATACAACAGAAACGGTCAAGGTTCAAGACATAACAAATACTGGGGGAAGACCAGAATTACCCGATGAATAGAAGTCTGAGAAAACTCAGGCAAATATCGCGGCAATGGGATAATAGGAGAGAATTATTATGGATAGATAGATACCACTTAATTTTGAGTCAATGATAATTGATTCTCCCGTCCAAGAAATTTCAACTGCCAATCCTAATATATATCGTTTAAAAGTGCGCGTATTTACTAAATATGCTAATAGAAACGGTTCATATATTACTGAGGAAGTGGCAAATCAATTAATAGAAAGCGCAACAAATGGCTTAACTCCTGTTGTTGGATTTTTTGATCCTGAGACGAAGACTTGGGCTTCTCATACAGGCCCTACATTAGCTAATGCGTATGGTTATGTAGAAGATTTCTTGGGATGGGAACCATTTCTTGATACAGATGGGGTTACTAGAGAATATGCAGTATTTTCTGTAATGCTATTTACTGAATATTATGAAGAAGCGAAAAACATTATTAATTAGAATCAAAGCATGGAATTAAATCCAAAATCTATTACGGGAGATTGGGCAGAAATTCAAGGCGAATATTATTATGTCTATACTACCGCAAAGATGATGGGATTCTGTGTAATTGGTTCTCATGAGCCTTGTTTTTCAGTTTCGGCATTCTTTTCAAAGGATGAATAGACTCGTAATGAATAGCTTTCATAGATTTCTTCACTTTTATTTGATTTAAAAAAGCAAGTAGAAGGAATGGATAAGAAAGAACAAGGAGGAATACAACCGATGGATGAGTTTGAAAACAATCAGCCCGCTCCAGAGGAAGAAGTCAAAGAACCAAAAGAAGAGGAAAAGCCTGCTGAGTTTGAGGAGCAGGTAGAAGAAACTCCTTCTGAAGAAGAGGGGAAGCAAGAAGAAAAAGTAGCCTCTGATTTTGAAGTACTTCAGAACAGCTTTAATGAATTAACCGAAGCGTTTAATGATTTAAAGACTAAATATGAAGAAGCGATGACAACTATCTCTCAATATAAAGAAGCTTCTGAAAAGGCTGAAAAAGATTTTAATGAAAAATATTCCGCTCTTGAAGCTAAGAATGTGGAATTACAAGAAATTTCTAACAAATATAATGCAATGATTGAGCAGAAAGCGTTAGATGAAAAGAATTTATTAATACAAAAATATGAAAAACTTATTGATGAAGAAGAAATTGGTGTAATTCGTGAGTAGATTAATGACTTTTCTTATGATGAATTGGAAAGCAAGTTAGCGATTTGTTTTGCTAATAAGCAGATGGCCGGCGGTGAAGAGAAGAAAGTGCCACTACCAGAGCCTCAAGAATCTCAATTCGCTTTACTTATGAAGAAATATCGTAAAAATTAAGGAGGAATAAAGCTATGAAAAGATTTCCACTAGAGCAGTATGCTTCTCTAGAATTAAATCAAGTTGCTTTCTCCAAGACTGGCATGGTAGTTTCTCAGACTCCTCTTGGCTCTGAGTTTACCGCTGCGAATCCTTGTGAGAATGGTATGTGGGTACTTGCTGATAAAGCTGTTGGCACAATTGGTTCCGCCGCGGCTGTTACTGATACCCCAATCGGTATTGTTTATACCGCTGAAAAAGAATATGATGACGCACATTATGGACTAAAGACCTTTGGTCGCAAGATTGCGGGTGACTATCCTCGCGTTGGCATTCTTGGTCTTGGTGACACTGTAACCACGAACTGCTTACAGTATGACGAGACTGAATTTGCCGCCGTAACTACTAGTGGTAGTGAAAAAACTTCTGATGAAGTTCTATTTGATGCTTTAAAAGCATGTGATACCACTCCTGTCTATGTTTGCCTAGTTGCCGGTTCTCCAGTTCCAAAGCTAACTGGTACTAAGCCAAATGCTGGTATCTATGGTAAGGTTACTAAATTCTACACTGTACCTAACGGCGAGAAAGGCGTTAAGTATCAGATTGTAAGTCTATAATGGAGGTGCGAACTATGAATAATCTACAAGTTCTTATGAACGGCGTATTCGGTCGTAAAGTACCTGCTGAGTTCGCCGCCGAAAATTATGATTATGAAGCTGCGCTCAGAGATGAGCTAACTAAGCTTCTTTGCGATAGTAACGGTAAAATTAATCGTTATAAATTCGAGCGCAATAAGTATGACCTATTTGAACTACTTTCTCAGAATCTTGATGAAGTACTTCCTCGTAGTGTTAGTGCTGCGCTTGACATGTTTACCGAGGTAATTCAGGTTCCCCAGGGCTCTCGTCTTGAGTTCCGTGTTACTCGCGGCAAGCAGCGCGGCAAGCAGTTTGTAACCCGTGCTACTGAATCTGGTAACTATGAAGCCTTCCGTCTTGATCGGGATAAGTTTGATGTATATCCAGTTGCTATTGGTGGTTCTGGTATTATCGACTTTGAGCGTTATCTTGATGGTGTTGAGGATCTAACTGATATTTATCAGGTTATTAATGAAGGTATTGTTGATCGTATCTTTGAGATGGTTCAGGAGACCCTACTCCAGTCTTGGAATCTCGCGGGCCGTCCTGCGGCGAATAAGGTCAACGTTAATGGTTTTGACCCAGTTGCTATGACGAAGCTCTGCAATACTGTTGCTGCTTATGGCGCGCCAGTAATTTATTGCTCTCCTGAGTTTGCTTCTGATATGGTTAATGCTATTATTTATAACAACACCACGAAGATTTCTGATCAGGACATGATTGATGTTCGTGAGCGTGGCTATATCGGCAAGTTCCATGGCGTTCCTGTTGTAATTCTACCTCAGTCTTTTGTTGATGATACAAATACTAAGACTGTTATGAATCCTTGCTTTGCGTATGTTATTCCCGCCGGTCGTGAAAAACTCGTTAAGCTTGGCTTCGAGGGCAATTCTTACTTCCGTGAGTGGGAGCATGAGGGCGACAACGGCATCCAGTTACAGGCTTATGTAAAGGTTGGTTGCGGTATCTATTCTACTCCTAACTATTGGGGTATTTATTATAATAGCGCTCTTAACGCGAATGGCCGCGATGGTGGCTGGGCTGCGTACAATAGCGCACTAGTAAAGTAATTTATGATATAAAGGGGTGAGTGAAAAAATCTCACTCACCCCATTTAAGAGGTAAAAGGAGGATTTTATGATTACAGTTAAAAATATTAGTTCTGCATTAGTAGTATTAATGCTTCCAGATTTACATTTCCGCAGAGAGCTAATGCCTGGGCGCGAAATTCCAATTAAGCAAGAGGAATATGAGGCTATGACTTTTGATCCTGGTATTATGAATATGCTACAAGATCATTATATAAGATTTAATGGTATAACAGAGGAAGAGCAACCTGTTACCATTAATAATGATGAAGTATATGAAGCTGCGAATATAAAAAAGATGCTTGAAGAACAAGATATTACTAATTTTGCTAAATTCATTCCAACCGCCGCTCCCGCAGAAAAGGATGCCGTTGTTAAATATGCAACTGATCTTGGAATTACTAATGGCGGCTTTGTTACTTTAATTAAAAAATATTGTGATGTTGATATTATAAATGCTATTAATACTCAGCATCAGCTTAATTCCTAATGGCAACTCCCTTTTTAAAGGTATATGATGCGTTTCTTGCGCGCATAACCGCAGACGAATGGACTCTTGAAGAAGAGCTTGCCATAGTAGAGCGGGATTGGCAGGAACTTCTTAAAATGGCCATTTTTAGATTTAAATATCCTAGGGTAAGCTTAGATATAGAAGAAGTTGATTCCGAAGTTACTGACGATCACCATTTACATTCTTATCAGTTTGTAGAAAATTTGTCTAATGATGAAATTCAATTACTAGCTTTATATATGAAGCATGAATGGGTAAAACGATGTATAGCTAGTTGGGAGAATATTAGACAACTATATGCAGATAAGGATTTTAGTCAAGCAAATCACCTTGATAAGTTAAATAAACTAGAAGCCGCTGTAAGAGAAGAAGTTGATAAAGCTGTGGGAATTTATGACCGTTCAAGAAATAAGCGTCCCGCCGCATTATTTAAAAAATTGGCAGGAAAGAAAAATAATGCAAACTGAATCATCTATAACCTTTGACGGGTATAAAAATAAATTAAAAGGGCGGCTTTATGGTTTATTATGTGAAAGAGAAAAAAATGGCGAGTGGGAAAAATTTTTAGATTCTATTATTATAGAGATTCAAGGATTGGGCGCGCAGAGCATAAATTGGTGGCCCTTAATCGGAAAACTAAATATGTTAAGAATGCTATCTTACGATTATTTCCGTAAGACAATCTTTGAATGCATGAATCTAATTGGAGGGCTAGAAGAGCCTAATGAACTATCTTGATGTTTATTTCTCTAGACTTAATCATTTAGGTGAGACTACTGCTGAACGTGTACGAAATGGTGGAATTAGATCGTTTGAAAAGTGGAAAGAAGAATCTCCACACACTATAAGAAATTTATCTGTTGAACGAGGAATTTATTTTGATGGTATTATATTAACTAATAAAGATAAAGAATATTCAAAAATAATGTTTTTGAATGTTGCGAATGACATTCCTTTACTTATTGGGGATATAATGAATTGGACGACAGATGATGGAAAAGAAGAAAAATGGATACTTTTTTAGGAAGAGAAAAAAGTTAATGGAACTTATAGAACTTTTTGGATTATTAGATGTAATTATTTGCTAAAGTGGATTGATAATTTAGGACATTTACAATAGTCTTGGGGTTATATTGTTAGTTCCGTGGATAGTAAGATTAAAGGCAATTTTAGGACGTGGAATTCACTAATTACACCACAACCTAATAAATATGCTGAAATCCTTATGCCACGCTATCCAATTAATAGAGCTACCAATTTTATTGTAGAAGAAGAATCTTGGACTGTGGTTGAATATGACCACACGAGCGTGCCAGGAGTTATTTATCTTTCACTAACTGAGGGCAAGATAAATAGCATTTATGATGACTTAAAGAACAATATTGCTGATACAGATAAATTAGCTAATTATAAAATTATAGTTCCAGCGGAAAAATAGAATTTTGCAATAGGGCAGACTATTATTCCTTCTTTTACATTAACTAAAAATGGAATTCCAATAGATGCTGAAATAGAACTACTACCAACGGATAAGAAGGTTGCACGCATTATAGACGGCGCGCTTACCGCGGTAGGTAATGGAGAAACAAAGATAATGGTAAGATTAAAAGATTATCCATCTATCTTTGATTACATAGATGTTGTTATTGATACAGAACCCGAAGTCTTTTCTGCGTATATTGAAGGAAAAGATAGTATACGATTAGACCGCGAATCAGCGTATAAATTAATAGGTACTAATGATTTAGATGATGAAGTAGAATTTTCAATTGATACTACATTAGCTACAATTAAGAAAATAGACTCTACATCATGTTTAATTCATACGAATAATAAGAACTTATTAGGAAGTTTTACATTAACAGCGACTTATAAAGGAACTTCATATACAAAAGAAATAAATGTAATACCATTATGGTGAGGTGGGAAAAATGGATTTAGAAATGACACAGCGACGCTTCTCTGTAATGGGAATGAATACTTTTAGAATTGCGAATAAGTTAATGTAGAATTAGAGAATTTGCAGGCTATTAAAGTATCAGGTGCGCGACCCCTTTAACAAAGAGAAATATCCTGATGTTGATGGGGCAGAATTAATTAATAAGTAGATATTAATTATTCCTAAAATTTATGATGACAGTACAGAAAAGATGTCATATATAACAGCTATTTTTGATGACTTTGTGGTAAATCAATTAAATCCAGAATTTAAAACATCAACAGTACGATTTGATATAGCATGTCCTTATGATGAATGGCTATTAGATGATCGTTCTTTACGGCCTTATTTAATAATGTAGGAAATAGATACAATGTTTAATGAGGGTAAATTAGCAGGAATAGGTACATTACAATTTCATAGAGCAGATAATCTGACATTATCCCCTTGGATTGGTGGATATTCTATGAGGTATAAAATTAATGAATTTAACTGATGATGAGGTTCTGAAATTTTAGAAAGGAACTCCCATATTATTAGGAGATATATGTGCTATATATTCTGCTACTATTGGTGAAATAGTTGAAATAGGATATTCTAAGTTTCAAGCGTATCTTGGAATTTTAACAGCTATGAAGCCTGATCCAAAAGATTGTAAGGACGCATAGCTGAAATAGGTTCTTGAAGAAATAACAGATTTTTAGTATATGTTAATGATGACCGGTATTGATGATTCTGTTAATAAAATGACAAGAGAAGCTTTTAATTTTTTCATTCATGATGATGTGATTTTTTCATTAGACCCTGCGTAGATTGTAGTTGGTCGGATAGAAGAAAAACACATAATGGATGAAGAGAAATTTTATGAATTTCAGAGAATTCTTCGTAGAATGTATTTCTTAGAGCAAGAAGGCGAAGAGATCGTAATTCATGAAAATGACCCTCCTGCTACTAAACGGTTGAAAATGCAAATGCGGCGAAACCGTGAAAGAGTGAGGAAAGCGAAAGCTAAGCAGGCCGCGCGAGAAAAAACTGATTTAAATTTTTCTGATTTGATCGGTAGCATTTGTATTAATAATTGCGGCCTAAATATGGAAAATATTTGGAATATTACTTATTATGCTTTACAAGACTAGTTAAAACGCATGGGATGGAGAGATTAGTTTGATATAAACAACCGTGCGGCTTTGGCTGGTGCTAAACTAAATAAAAAACAGTTGAAACATTGGATGCGTTCAATTGGCAATTTTGAATAATCATGATTTTATAGGAGGTAACTCATATGGGTGTTAATATTTTTGACAAATATGGCATTAAAGAGGTTGCTAACGTATATTTTGAGGCCCTAGATGATGATCCAGCGGCTGGTGTATACAAGGGCGACATCGTGCTATTCCTAGATTCTTTAAAGACTTCTACCATTGAAACAACTGCTGAGAATACTGCTGCGCAGGGCGGCTGGGGCAATCCTAAGCTAGTTCAGTGGGACTATGGTAAGGAGATTAACATTACTCTAACAGATGCTCTAATGTCCTTAGAGTCTCTACGTTTCATGCTTGGTGGCGCTATTAAGAAGTCCACTGATGCCGGCAAGACTGTTTATGTCCATCATACCGAAGAGGTTGTTGTTGACAGTGATGGTGACGTTCCAGCGCCTAAAGACCATTTAACTGGTGTGACTCTTTATCCCAAGGCTATTAAAGACCATCCAATTAAGCTAATTAATCTTGGCGGTGGCGTTGATGCACAAGGTAATGCTAGTTCAACTGCTGGTACTCGCACGCAGATTGTTGTAACTGATGAAGCGAATGCTATGGTAGCTAAGAATACGATTAAGTTTAAGAATCCTAAAGCTGGTGTTACAACTCCAACCGCGCCTCTCCCTGGCGATCATATTCGTATTTTCTGGGACGAAGCTGTTAATGCGGAACATGCTACGGAATCCGCTGTTGAAGTAACTATTTCTCCTGATACCTTCCCTGGCACTTATAAGGTTGTTGGCGATACCTTTATGCGGTCTGAGAAGACTGGTAAGGATGAGCCATTCCAGTTTGTTATTAATAAAGCTAAAGTTCAGAGCAATGTTACAATCACTCTAGAGGCCGAAGGTGATCCTTCTACTTTTGAGATGACTCTAAACGTTCTCCGTTCTACTAATGATGAAGGTCAGAATGAAATGATGAAGCTAGTTCGTTATAATATCGCTGATTCCAGTTCTGCGGATGCTGGTAACGATCATGGCTCTTTAGCGGCCAGTTCTACCACCACCGTCGTAACTGAACAAGGCGAAGATACCGGCACTGGTAACTAATTTAATATAAATAACAGGCTAGGATTTATTCCTAGCCTGTTTTTATTATTGAGGAATAACATATGATAGATCAATATTTTGGAGTGAAAGAACTCTATGAAGTTATTCTGCGCGCAAAGGTTCCAATGCGATTTGGGAGCCGTATGTTAGAAGCTGATGAACCTGTTCTGTATTTTGAACACGTAATGATGTCTTTGCTGAAAGAATCTAGTCAGCCAGTTATGGCGCGCGGCGGTTGGTCTAATCTTCCTAGGGTTATTTGGGAAGATCGTTCTGAAGTTGCTTTCTCTTTATCAGAAGGTGTTTTATCTTCTATTAGTTTAGGAATATTATTAAGTGCTAGTATGAGTACACCAGAAAAAGGTGAAAAATTATTAGTACCAAAAAGGGAAGGCCCTTTTGAATTAAATGATTAGCATAGGTTATACTTAGAGCATTGGCCTGTGTCACATGAAAAAAAGAAAACTTTTATTTTTGAATATGATAGAGATGTGGCTCAAAAGAAAATATATGGAAAAAGAATATTAGGGTAGAAAGACCCGTTTGAGCCAGATAAAGATAGACCTTGTTTGGAATTGTATAAAGACAAGGCATTGAGTGAATACGCGGATATTGATAAGAAATATATAGTAGATTATTACTATGAGTATGGAGAAGACGCGCTAATATATACTATATAGAAAGAGCGTTTTAATGGATTATTCACCCTTGAAGGTAAGTTTTACTCCAAGGATGAAAACGAAGGCTTTAATTATACTAATTTAATTTATATGCCAAAAGTTAGAGTTGTGAGTAATATAAACTTACGCTTGGGAGAAAGGGCTGATCCAACAATGTCCGTTTTTAATATAATTGGACTACCAGAGAATATGGGAGATAATCGTAAGGGTATGATTTTAGAAATGACCCGCTTAAGTAGCGATATAGATGAAGAAATATAAGCCACTTCCTAAGTGTTAGGAAGTGGCGTCTTTTTTTGTTTATGGAGAAAAGGAGTGTGAAAATAAGTGGCAAGTGAGATTGGTAGTTTTGTTGTAAGCTTAAAAGCTAAAATTGAAGGGTATCAGACAGAGCTAAAAAAAATGTAGGACGTAATGAATTAGATTGGCGCTGATACCAAAATAGGCAAGAATCTTGCTAAGCAATTTAAAAGTGTTAGTAGCGACGTTGAAAAGCTAGAACAAAAAATCAATTAGAGGATTTCTTCTGAAAGTTAGATTGTTAGATTAAAAGACTAGTTAGACGGCGTAGATAATAAAATTAAGGATATTGGCGGAACATTATAGCAAGTACAATTTAAAGATTTGGATACTACAAAATTTACCGCCAGCATCCAAGAAATGAGCACCAAATTGAAGGAATTAGAAGCTTAGCTTTCTAATAACATGGGAGGCAGTTTTAATAAAATTATTCAAGGGTGGCTCGGAAAAAGTGATAATAAATTTGGTAATTTATTAGATAGATTAAAAATTGATCCAAAAGAATTAAATTATGAGAATTTTTCTCAAGTATTTACAAAAGCTATGGAAGATGCTCGCGCGCGAGCATAGGATTTAAAAAAAGAGATTGAAGGTCTAACAAAACAAAAAGAACAATATGATAGATTAGCTTCAGAAGCAGAAAATCGTGCGAATTTTAATCCAACAGATGCGGTAAATCAATCTTTAGGTAAATTTGCTAATGTAAATGTAAAAGAATTATCTTAGGATAAAATCAAAGATTTTTAGGATAATTTAACAAAATTCTTTCAGGATATAAATTTAGAGCCAGATATTTTAGAAAAGAAAGTTTAGCCGTTAATTGATAATTTAGTTAATTCTACAAGTAGCGGAGAATTTCAAAGAAAACTAGCACAATTTGAAGGAAATCTAGCAAAAAGTCTCGGTATGAATAAAACTAATATTGATTAGCTTTTATAGAATACCTTAAATATAGATCCAAAATAGTTCTTTAATTTTGATAATTTTTTAGATACTAGTAAAATAAATGATTTTTCAACGGAAGTGTCTAATTTACTTAATAATTTAATGCCAGACAAAAGTTCTGATGAAATTAGTGCAACATATGAAACTGTTTTTAAAGCTTTTACTAATGGGAGTCCAGCAGAAGCTATTAAAGCAGTAACTACAGCATTATAGGAATATTAGAAGGAGCAACAAGCAGTAGCAACTTCAAATAGAAGTTCAAGCGAAGCAATTGGACAAACTATAAAGGATTTAACTTCAGAATAGAAACAAATTCCTAAAGATATTCAAAGCGGGAACGGCTATTTATCTGTTTTACAATCAAATTATAATTCATTGTTACAAAAATATGATGAATTAAAACAATAGGTTGAGGAACTACGTTCTTAGCTGAGAGATGCTGGAAAAAATGCAGAAGGTAATATTCATACCGCAGGAACAAATATTTAGCAAAGTGGATAGAGTGGCCTTGCTGAAAATATTCGTTTAGCAAAGCAATATTCTCAAGAACTTGAATCTGTCAAAAATGCTGAATAGATGGTTGGAAAAATTGAGGGCATTACTCAGCGCTGGTTTAGTGTATATGCAGCAGTAAGGATGGTTACTAATGCAATTAATTCAATGAAACAAACTATTGCTGAATTAGATAAAACCATTACTGAAATTGCTATTGTTACTGATATGTCTCAATCTGACTTGTGGGGTTAGATGGATACTTACACAAGTATGGCAAGAGAATATGCAGCATCTATTTCTGGCGTTTATAAAGTTTCACAATTATACTATCAGCAAGGTTTACAGACTGCCGATGTAATGGCATTAACTGAATCAACCTTAAAGATGGCGCGCATTTCTGGTTTGGATTATGCAGATGCGACTAACTATATGACAAACGCTGTCCGCTCTTTCAAGATGGAAATGTCGGAAGCAGATAAGGTTGTAGATGTATATTCCGCTATCGCGGCAAAGTCTGCTACTGATGTTAGCGAATTAGCAGTAGCTATGAGTAAGACAGCATCTTCTGCAGAAGCTGTTGGTTCTAGTTTCGAGAATACAACAGCTATGATGGCTGTTATGATTGAAGCTACTCGTGAATCTTCTCAGAATATTGGTAGTGCAATGAAATCCATAATTTCACGTTATGGTGAATTGAAAGAAAATCCCAGTAAGCTGGTAGATTCAGAAGGCGAGGAACTTAGTTTAAACAAAGTTGATACTGCCTTACAAAGCGTTGGTATTAGTATCCATAATGCACAAGGTCAATTCCGTGAATTTGATGATGTTATTATGGAGTTAGCAGAAGCATGGGATACTATTGATGTCAATACGTAGAGATATATTGCAACTGTAATGGCTGGTAATAGACAGCAATCTCGATTCTTAGCACTAGTTGGTAGTGGAGAAAGATTAAAACAATTGGCGACTGAGGCTGCGGATGCGGAGAATGCTTCTCAATTACAGTTCTTAAAAACATTAGATAGTATTGGAGCTAAGTAGCAACAACTAGAAACAAGTTTATAGAGTTTATATACGAGTAGCGGATTAGAGCAGTTTTATAAGTGGATATTGGATGTTGGTAATGCAATAGTTACGCAGTTTAACAACATACCAAGATTATTTAATTTGCCGATTCCTGCTATATTAAGTTTTGCGACTACTTTCTATTCATTAGCTGACGTTGTGACTAATGTATTCGGTATTATAATGAATAGAATGGCAGTACATAGATAGCAACTTGAAGCAAGTTTGTCTAATAGTGCGAATACTTAGGTATAGATTGAAGTAGATAAAAATAATTAGGTATTACGTGCTCAAGAAAACGCTCATGCAAAAGAAGAGCAAGAGCAAGAACGCCATGAAGAAACTATGGCAAAGATACGTGCTACCGGCGGGCGTATAAATGCATATGCCAATGGAAGACCTGCTGATTTTGTTCCAGGTGGAGAGAACAAATAGTATGGTAATGTAAAAACAGTTAATACTGCTTCATTAGGATTGAACTTGGCTAGTTTGGGGCTTGGAGCTATAGCGACTGGTTTAAAGGGTTCTAGTAATGAAGGAATGTAGAAGGTTGGTGGTATTACTGGAGCGTTTTCTCGTGCGGCGAGTGGCGCAGCATTAGGTTTTACTTTAGGCGGGGGCCCTCATGGAGCTGTTGTCGGCGCGGCAATTGGCGGTATAGTAGGCGCGTTTGAAAATCTTAATGCTATATTACCTTCTACTAAAGTTTAGATTGAGAATTTAACTAAAGCGGCAACTGACGCTAATAATAAAGCATTACAAGAATAGGCAGAATCTAAGTCATTATAGTCTTCTATTGATAAAATAAAAGAATTAGAAAAAGCTAGATATAGTAGCGTTGAAGCAGAAGAGAAATATTTAGAGGCTAATGACGCGCTTGCAGCATCACATTCTGAATTAATTGCTCGTTATGATGAAACAGGTAGAGCAATTATTGATTTATCTTCAGCTAATAATTTACTGCAAGAATCTTTATAGAATACCGCAGATGCTACTAGAGATGCAGCAATTGCTAATTATCGAAAAACAGAAAAAGAAAAAGAAAGTAATACGGGTCCAGTTTTTACTTCTACGGCGGGAAAAACTTCAAATTTATTTACTGCTTTATAGGCACAAAGTAATCAAAAAGTACGCACAAAAGCCGCGACAATTGACTAGGACTCTGATAGTCTTTTATAGACTATTAAAAATGATACTATAAAAAATATTGCAAGAACTTTCTTAAAGGAAGACATTTCGACTAAAGAAGTTTGGGAAGGATTAAATAGCGCGCGAACATCAGCAAAAGAGATTGAAGGATTAACTGAATTTGATCAAGCTGTTTTAGATTATATTAATAATACTATGGATGCTTATGAAGTTCAAGTTACGAAATTTATTGCAAGTGATAATAAATTATCTAAAACGGGAAAAGCTGGTGCTCAAAATTATATTAATTCTCTTCTTAAAATAGAAACGTATTAGGATAAATTTTTTGAGGATGTTACAGACAGTAATGATATAATTGCAGCGATGTTACTAAATCTTTTTAATGATTATAATGGTGATTATACTAAGTATATGAATGATATGCCAAGTAATTTAGAAAAGGTTTAGGAATAGTTAAAAAATGCAATTAATACGATTGGTATAGATGAGTTTAATAAATTAATAGATTTAAGAAAAACTACAAGTGCGGAAGGCATAACTAGTTATATTAATGAAAAATTTTCTGGATTTGATGAAGCAGTTCGATAGGCTCTTTTAGATTATTTTACCAGCGTTTATAATATTAGTGATTTTACGAATAATATTGCTAGCTTTAATTCTAAAGGCATTCAAGATATTTTAAATGCGTTCTCAAAGTCTTTTTCTGATTTATCTGATACAGAATTATTAGCAATAAATGCTTAGGCGGAGTAGATTGACAAAAAGATTGCTACATCCGGATTAACAGAAAAATAGGGACAGGCCGCTTTAAATACTTATTTGAGTCTTTGGGCAAGTTTAGAGTCAAAGACAAATGGACTAGATTAGTCATAGAGAGATGCCGCAGAAGGACTATTATAGGCTTGGGATGGAACTGCGCAAGGGTTAGAAGCTATAATAGATACAATTCCAGAAACTGAAAAGACAAGGGTGTTGTTAAACCAATTTAGAATATTAATTAATTAGCTTTCTAACAATTTAAATACAACCTTTAGTACCCTAGCTTCTTCTATCGCAGAAGGAATTAAAGATTTTGATACGGCTATTGCTGATATGGCAAAAGGCGTATCTATGGATAAGGCAGTTGAGTATGCAGATAAATTTGGAGCAGATATAAGTAAATTTGAATTAGATTACTCAACTGGGTTGTTTAAATATGATGATTTAAATGTTTTACAATAGAAATATTTTGATAATTTAAATGAACAAATTACTAATGCGAATAGTTATTTAGAAAAATATACTGATTCAAAAAATGCGGATGCTATAAATGACGCTTTAACAGCTTTAAAAAATTCTAAGGATGGCAAAATTGATAACTCTTTATTTGATGCGATTAAAGGATTAAATAAGGAGGAGATTGAACCAGAATTAAAAGCTTATATAGAATACACCAAGACAGCAGGCGATAACGCATTAGAATTTTTTGATTGGATTACTAATAAATATAAAGGTATTGCAGAAATATCTGGGCAAGCATTATAGAATGCTCAAGCACGCGGCGCCTTATAGTTGGGGGATTTAAATGGATTCCTAAAATAGATGAACGTCGATGAGAGTAAATATAATGAAGTAATTTAGTCATTATTGTCTAATAATGGATTCAATTATGAAGATATTAAGAAGATCGCGGGTCAAACCGCCGCGGATGAGATGCAAAAATATGCTACTGCAATTAGTGAAGCTTTAGGAGATATTACTAAAAATTCAGTAGACGCTGCAATTTCGTCAATAACAAATGGTAAGGTTGAAAATATTCAAGTTAATCAAGCTAATGAGGATATATTAAGGAAACTCGGCGCGACCGGCGTAGACAGCGGGTCCGCTACTCTAGATTGGTCTGATACTGATATTAATAGTTATCAGGCTAGAGTTAACTAGATTCTCACTACTGGCTTATCTCCAAAAGATATGGATTCTGCGCTCAGTAGTCTTGAATCAGCAGTATATAATATAGATGTATCTGAAGCAATTAATTCTGTTATTAGCTCTTATGAAGGATTTGGTATTGAAGTCGCAAATACTTTTGCATAGGCAACTGGCAAGTCATTATCCATGTTATAGTCGGCAGGAATTTTATCATTTAATAAATTAACTGGAAAATATAGTGCTAATATTGAAAAATTACGCATATTTATTGCTAGGCAAGAGAATTTATCAAATAAAGATTAGAATGCAATGTTGGCTAATATAGATAAGCAAATACGTGAAACTAGCGGAATTTCTGTCTTTAATAATATAGCAAAAGATTATAATAATTTAACAGAAGAATCTATTCAATAGTTAGCAGATAAATTAGAACTTAGTTATGATACAATAAAAGATTCTCTAACACCAAATAATGATGGAACTTATAAAGTTGATTTAGCCAGATTACAACAATTATAGCAAAATTTAGGCGCGGCCGCGGATAATAATGCGAAAGAAACCATTGCTTCTATAATAGATGACTATATTGCATAGCTTTCTAATATTAGTTCAATTTAGAATTCTGGATATACTAATTTAGGCGATATGCAAAAAATTGCTAATGAAATTAATAATGGTAATTTAGACATTTTTGAATGGGATAATCAGTTAAAATCATATGTTTTAAATAGGCAAGGTATAATTTAGCAAGTTTTACATGCCACCAGTGAATTAAATTCATTGGATTCGGGAAGTCAAGAATATCAAAAAGCTGCACAGCTAATTAAAGTTAATGGGCAGTTATTAGCTGAAAATATTAATTTTACTGATTTATTAAATAGTGTAGGTACTAGTGAATATGTAAAGAACGCTTTACAATTTATTGATGCAGTAGAAGATTATAACGCTTATCTTTTAGCTACTGGTGAAACCACTTTATTAGATGCTGAAAATTTATTAAAGGCTGTTTCGGAAGGTGGAAAATCCGCCGTAGCAGCGGCGAAAGTAATTGCTTAGGCCAGCGGTAAATAGCTTACTGGTAAAGATATTGAAGATGCTTATAGATCAAGTGCAGTACAACTTAATACTGCTGTAGATCAACTTGAAACATCAGTCGGCGGAATAATTGATAAAATTACTTATAATATTTTAACAGTTAATGGTCAAATAAATACTTAGAATTTTGAAGATCTTGGTGGCGGTAAATATCTTGTAAAAACAGCAATTGATCTTGTGGATGGATATGAACGTTTACTTTATAAAATGGCAGAAAATGGTACTTCTACATTAGAAGAAATTAATGCTTTAGAAGTAAAAATCCTCACTCAGGGAAAAAATAAAAGTATGGCCGCTGCAGATTCTTTAAGTGGAATAGCAGATATTAGTTATGATGCTCTTGGGAAAATTGCTCAAGAACTTGGCAAAGATGTATTTACATTAATTAATGAATTAGGACCTTCTATTGAAGACCTTGGCAATGGTAAAGCTAGAATAACTAATTTTGCTCATTTTGCCAATCTTACTGGAATTGAAAAAGGCACAGAAGCATATACAGAGGCTTATATTTCTTATAATGATGCAATTATTAGCAGTTAGAATAAAACTAAAGAAGAATTACTTAATACCGTTAAAAATATAAGTAGTGCAAAAGCGGGCGATCAAATTAATGTTGCAACTTTGACTGCTAATTTAGATAATGATATTGTTTATAGTTTAAACGATGCATTAAGTAAATATGGGGCCAGAATAAAAAATGGTATATTACAATTAGGCGATAATGCTAATATTGTAGCCGTAACAAAAATTATTTAGGATGCTGCCGCTGCAACTGGAGAATTAGCTGAGCATGATATAGCAGAGATTTAGGATGCTATTGAGACCTTTCTAAATAATATAACTAATATAATTAAATAGGGTATTGCTGGTACATTAAATAATACTGGGAAATTAGATTTATAGCAATCTTTGAAATCTGCTTATGGCGTTGAATTAGGTGATTCAGATTTTACAAAAGGCGCAGAAGGATTTAAGTTAACTGAATAGGCAGCAATTAGAGTTTATAATACAATAAAATAGATTGATACATTATAGGGATAGTTAGTTTTAACTGAATTAAATAATTCTCTAAAAGAAAGCAATGAGAATTATAAAGGAATGGGCGATATAATGAATCGTATCGCTCAATTGAAGGAAAAAATTGATAATCCAAACGGTGTAAGTTCAGAAAGATTACAAGAATATAAAGAAGAACTAGCTGTCGCGCAAGAAATAGCTTAGGTAAGGGCAACAACTGATAGCTCAGATTCTTTTGCCTTTATGGATAATAAATTACCTGGCGCAATGGAGAATCCACTAACCTATGCAGAAAACTGGGGTAAAGCTATTAACATTCTATAGAAATAGTCTTCTGGTACTAAGAAGGGCTTTATCGACGCTCGTGACTGGTATAATATTGCTAATGAGATGAATAATATTGCAAAAGTTAGCGGGCAATCAATAGATTTATTTGGTCATACATTAAGTGGAAAAATGAAAGATGCATCTGAACTTATATAGGCTGGTTTTAGCCATTTAAAGTCTATAGATGGCGGGAAGATGCAAGTAGATTTATCAGCAATGCTGAGCGGTATTGGTAGTGCTTTTGAAAAAGGAGCGATGGACTCTGAAGGTAGCATTACAAAAGGCATCCATGCTATGGCTAAGTCTTAGATGGACATGCTGGATGGTCTTATTGCTGTTCTTGAAACCGTTGTTGCAATGCAAGATGCATTTTCTGGACTCGATGCGGGAAAAGACTAGAAGCTTGATTTTGATGAGCTGTTTGAAAATTTAATACCAACAGGTGATTTAAAAACTGCTGCAGAAAGATTATTAGACAAATTTCCTGACCTTAAAGACCCAAACAATCCATTAACACAAATTAAAATTAATGGTGAAACGTTGGCTAAATTGTTAGAAGACGCTAAAAATCAAGTTAAATTTTCAGAAGAAAATGCTAGGGGACTAGCAGCAGCGATAAGCGCTTTATATCAGGCTATGCTTTCTGGTAATTATGATTTAGACAATATTTATGATAGTGTAAAATAGGTATTATAGCAATCTGGCTTAATTAATGGAAAATTATCAATTGATGTTGGTACAACAACCTTATATCTTACTGGTAATGTTATTACTTAGATAGACTGGGGTTCAGATAAAGTTAAAGAAGCCATTAAAAAAGCTTTTGGAGAAGAGAATAATGCAGATGGTAAGACACCAGAAGAGCAAGCTAGAGAAGTTATGGATGACTTTTCTAAAAATCCGTAGTAGCTGCTAAAAGAGGCCGATGCCAATAAGTTAAAATTTATTTTATCTGTTAGTTCAGAAGTCACCATTGATGAAAAAACTGGGGAATATATTGTTGATGGACATCGTTTTACAGACGAAAAAGAAGCTTATTAGGCATTATTATTAAAGAAAGCTTCTAAAAATGCGGAACTTACTTTTACTAAAGATGAAAATGGCAAAGAAAAATTAACTGGCGCTGTAATTAAAGGTACGGAAAATGCTCAGGTTGAAATGACCATTGATTCAGATGGTAATATTTGGTATGTATATAAAGGTGAAAATGGAGTAGGCAAAGCTAAAACACCTCAAGAAGCTATTAGAAATTATTTTAGAAATCATCAAGATGAATGGGGAGACAGTTTAACTTTAGATGACGTAGTTCATAAGAAATCAGTTGAATTCAATATAGATGCTTCTACGGGCATTACTTTTGGTGGAAAAGATAAAGAAGGTAATAAGACAGATAAGCCTACTTTAGCATAGTCTAAAATGGCGTAGGAATTACTTAATAACCCCAATATATAGACATATGAATAGTTAAGAAAATATTCCGAAGAAAATCCAGAATTAGGACTTGAAGTAGATACTACATTAAAAGGACCGTTATCTGTTGCTGACATGCAAAAAATTGCTGAAATATATGGTGTTGACTATAAAATGGAATCTAAATAGTTATCTCTTTCGGTTTCATTAGCAGAAGGCACCTCAGCAACGTTATAGAATCTTTTAACTGGTGAAAATGCTACCGCCACTCTTGAAATTACCCCCACTATTGTTGGTTCCACTACTTCCGGAGAAGGCACTGAAAACGGTCTTCAGCTAGGAGAGTAGCTAATAAATGCGCCAATAAGAATCAATCCAACCGATGTTCAGTTAAATGGCAATACTTTCTTATATGATAAAGCCTTGACTGTATATGCAGCAATATCTAACTTAAAGCTATTACCAGGAGAAGGTGGAACTACTGCGGTTGAAGGCGGAACTGGGAATCCATTATCTGAGCAGGCAAAAGCGTAGTTACAATAGATAGTAGATACTATTTGGAGCGATGAGAGTATAAATACCGTAAAAGCACTTCAAGCAACAGCTTATCTTGGAGAAATTCTCTTTGCAACAAATGAGGCAACTGTAAATACTCCACCGAAAATAGTTGTACCACAAGACTGGATTGGAGAAAAAAGTCTTTTAAAGGTAGACAAGATTTTAACATTCTTATATGATCTAGAATATAAACCCACAGAAGCGGCAAAAGCTGAAACTATATAGGTAGATACACCTGGCCCATTAGAAACGATAGACATAGAACAGCCATATCGTATTGTGTTCGTTCCAGAAGGTGAAGGTGGTGAGAACGAGCCTCAACAACCCGCTGGGCTTTCAATGGGTGCTGAATAGATTCAAGGTGGAATTATCGCTGGTAATTCTGATTATTCCGACTATTTAACTTCTATGTCGCAATACTTATAGAAAGGCGGCACGCTTAGCCAAGCAGGAGCTAATAGCATAAGTTAGATTGCTAACGCGACAAGAGATAATGCAGGAACCCAAGAATTCTATGAGCAATTCTTTGGAGAAAATGGGTTATTTAATATTGATGATAATGGTAATATCTCGGCTATGACTACTTAGTTATAGGACATGGGTGAAGCGCTGAGTGATGGTGAACTTATTAGTAACATGTAGAATTTAAGTACATTAGTACTTGAAGTTAATTCTACGGATTCAAATGGGCTAGCTGCACTTTGGACAGTACTAACAGAGTTAAAAGACGCTGCAAGTGTCTTTATGGAAGGGCCTTGGAAAGATGTTACTAGTGTATTAAATGATTTAAGCTCATTAAATATTGAAGCCAAGACCTTAACTATTGATACGGTTCTAACTGGTGAAACTTGGGCGTTAGAGTTACTTAAAGATTTATCTAATTCTACAATGAATTTTAATTTAAATCTTGGTGGTACTACAACTACGACAACGCCAACACCAGGGCTTCCAGGGCAAAATCCCGATATGACGCAATTCCCACAAACTGGCGGTATGCAAGGTACATATGCTGCGGCTTATGCTGGAGTAGGAGTAGGAGTAGGAGTAGGAGGCCAATATGGTGCTACACCATATGGTAATATGGCAAGTGCTACTCCTGCAACGCCACCCACTCAAGAGCAGCCAGAACTTGATACTGATAAAATGGAAGAAGGCATCGAAGAGACTAATGAACAAATAAACGCAATGGCCGAAGCAAGTGCTAAGGTGGCAGAAGGAGCAGGTGAGTTTGCGTCACAAACCGAAGCCGTAGCAGGAGCTATGGAAGAAGCAGATAGTACTATAATAACTCTTCAAGCGGGTGTTTCTACTTTCGCTACTAATGCTGGGACTGGTGCTGCGAATGCAGAAGCTGCTGCACAAGCTTTAATAAAAATACCAAAGAAAATTCCTATTAAAGCAGAAGTTGATTTATCTGTTAAGGCGGATATGACCGGTGGTGTTGCTCCGGCAAAAGGTGGGGCGTTAAGCGTAGAAGTTCGTGATGTAAGATTGGAGCAGTCAGAATTTGTCTTATCAGAAGCCAAAGGCACCAATCTTGCCTTACCAAAAGGCAATGCTCAAACTCTTATGGGCGAACTTGGCCCTGAACTTTATGTCACTAACGGTAGATATTATGTTGCTGGACAAAATGGCCCTGAGTTTGTTGATTTACCAAAAGATGCTATCGTATTTAATCATGTAAAAACAAGATAGCTCTTAAAGAACGGAAAAACTAGCGGGCATGGTAAGCCAGTTACAAATGAAAAGAATGCCATCTCATTCGCTACTGGTACTCCTGGTGGCCCCGCTATGGCGAGTGCAAGTGCGGCCCTCGCCGCATTAAAGCAACTGCGTGCGATGTGGGCTTCACTACTTAAATCCAGCGCCAAAGACTTAGGCTCTTAGGCCGGTCGTGGTGGCGGAGGCGGAGGCGATGATGCCGGTAAGTACGTACAGCCAACCACTACTACCGCGGATATTCAACGTTGGTATAACTGGCTACGCTAGATTGATAAGATTGAAAAAGATATTACTTATCAAGAGAAGCTACAAAAGAAGTATGAAACCGATAGAGTAGCAAATGGTTAGAAAATCTTTGATACTTAGAAAGAGCGCTTAAAATTATTAGACCAAGAAATATTAAGGAATGAGCGTTTAGCTGATTTACAAAAGAGTTGGTATGATAATAAGAGAAAAGAGCTAGAAGAATCTTCCTATGGTAAAATTTTCACTTATGATGAAAATGGTTTACAACAATATGTTGGTTCTGGTAAACCTGGCTCTGGGCTTGGTCTTGATATATTAGAGCATCTTACTAAGAGAGACGTGCGCGGCGAAGCCATTGGAGATGCCGCGACTTCCAAGGCGCAGTTAAAATATTTAGCAAGCGTTGGCTTTAACTTAAATGACTTAATTTACAACGACGATGGCACAAAAGTTGTAAAGAAAATTAACTAGAAAACATTAGGCTTAACTCGTATGCCTGATGATGAAGATACTGATGCTAGTGAGCTTTACACTAAGTTAATGGAAAACTTCTGGTCTAGGGTCGATGGCTGGCGCGATGAATTAGATAGCCTATATGACAGTTATCAGCAACAGTTAGCTAAAATTGAAGATAATCAGACTAAACAGAATTAGATTATAGAAGGATTTGTAAAGAATGAGTTAAGTGTTGAAAAAGAATTGCTGAAAGCTGTTGAAGCGCGCGAGCAGGCTGTTATTGACAAACTACAAGAGCAGAAGGATGCGCTAGAAAAAGCTAATGCGAACTATATCAAAGGCATATAGAAAGCGCTAGAAAAAGAGCGTCAGATTGAGCAGAAGAATGACGAGCAAGAAAATTTAACTAAGTTACAACGTCAACTTAGCATTCTACAACGCTCAGGTGGCGGCGCCGCGCAGATAAAGCAACTTCAAGACCAAATTGCTCAGTCTTAGAAAGATATGTATTTTAATGACAGATAGGAAGAGATAAATGCTGTACAAGAAGCCTCTGATAAGTAGCTTGAAAAACTTGACCAGCAAATTCAGATTCTTACTGAAACATTAGAATATCAGAAAAAGAATGGGCTACTTTGGAATCAGGTGCGCGAGATTATGGAAGGTGGCGATGAATTCGCTACTGCTTTCTATGATAAATGGGTTACTTCTAAATCTGGTGAGTCTGCCTTAAATATGGAAGAAGATTTACGAAGCTTCAAAGAATTATTCCAAGAGTGGGTTGGTTTCAGAGAAAGTAAAGAAGAAGATAGACTTGCTAAGGAAGATATGGAGTCTATTGCTAATTCTGAAAAATATGGAGAATCTAATGCTAATTATTTAGAAGGATTCGCAGATGATAAAGAACGAAGTGCCGCGCAAAAAGCTGCGGAAGACGCTGCTAATGCTGCGCGTGATAATTACTTAAAGAGCCATGAAGATGAGGATGAAGCAAGCCGTGAAGCTAATGCACGGGCGGCCGCGGAAAAAGCTTATCATGAATCTTTACAAAGTAGTTATATGAGTACTACTGGTAATAAAGAAGCGAATCAATAGTTCGCTGAAAATTATGGAAGCTGGTTAGAGAATAGGCGTATTTCCGATGCTAATGATTTTACTAATACCGAAACATTTAAATAGAATGAAAGTGTATTTAAAAATGCTATGCAGGCTTACTACTTGGAGCATAGAAATGATGAAGGAGTAAGTGAACAAGAGCTTTGGCAAAACGCTATTAATGCTGGCTAGTAGGCTCTTAAAGAAGATATTGAAGAGAATTATTAGGAAGCCTCGGAAAATAGCGCATAGGTTATTGGCGGAAAAGCCGTCAGCTATACTTATGATTCCGTAAAAGGAAAAATGAAAAAGAATAGCAAGATTACTTATGGTGAAGGAACATCATTAAGCTTTGAAGAAGCAAAAGAAGTCCCCGAAGGAAAGAAACTTAAACATTATTTACGTGTTGCAGGCACTGGTAATTGGGTACTTGCTAATGGCATTTATACAGGTGAAAGAATTTATAGTCAGTTAGCTGGAAATCAGGCTTGGTAGAGTTGGAATGGAAATCTTGCTGGCGCGATAAATGGCATGAATGGTTATTATGGAGCTAATGGATTAACTAATACTGTTGACATATCGGATTTAAAGAGTGGCAATTTAAAGTTCCCTGGAACTTAGATTCCATTAGAGAATGGCGGCTTTGCTACTCTTGGTAAGAATGGCAATACGGTTAGAATTTCTGATTTTAGCAGTATAACATTTGATAAAAAGAATCCTGACAAGAAGATTAGTAAGCTTGGAAAAAATATGACTATTACGGCTATTTAGACCCCTGACATGAGTAAGATGGAAAATCTTTAGAATCCAATAACTATAAAAACTAATGGTACTATAAAGAAAAAATTAAATGATTTATTAGCTGCTGACAGTGGTAGCTTAAAGAATCTATTACAATACTTGGGCAATTATGATATTAATGAAATCAGACGCTATGCGGCTGGTGGCATGAATTATTACACTGGTCCCGCGTGGTTGGATGGTTCTAAGACAAGGCCAGAAGCTGTACTTAATTCTTCCCAGACTTCTTTCTTACGTAATGACTTATTAGGTAATTCTAAGGATTCATTAAAATCCATAGTTTATTCCTTACAAGATAGTATTCGTGGCGCGGCCATAGGCAGCAGTTCTACAACTAATAATGATGGTATGGTAATTGAAAATATAGATGTTACCTTCTCTCCTGGCGTAATTAGTAATGATTACGATATGCGGCAAGCGAGTGAGGTATTCAAGAACGAAATTGTTAAGATAGCTAGAAAATCTGGCAGTAGAAGTGTTTCAAGGAGGTAAAATGATTATGGCAACTTTAACAGGCCAAGAAGAACTTAGTAACACTCCTAAAAGAACACAAACTTTTCAAGCAACGCATGATGGGGCAGGCAACAGCCTGCCCCTCTACCTGCGTTCTTTTTTAAGTTTTTCTTATGGAGGAAAAGCAATAGAGGAATTTTCATTAATAGTTACTTATGATGAAAGAATTGAAAAAGGAATTTATTCAGAATTTGAAGATGCGACTAGTGATTATACGACTGTTGACGGGCAGTATTATTGGGGCACTAGGATGGAACCGTTAGAATTAGAATTTACATTATCTACTGATTATATGGATTAGAAGACGATGGAAGATTTTAAAGCTTGGTTCAGACCTGGTGTCGAACGCGCGCTGATTTTATCAGAGCATCCTAATAGGTATATAATGGCTCGTGTTTCAGAACCGCCAGAAATGGATATGACTCCTTTTGGAGAAGAAGTTGATGTAGAGATAAATGGGAAAACTTATAAGACAATGACTACTATATATAGGGGAGACATAACATTAAATTTTGTTATGGATTATCCATATTGGACTGGAATATTAAATTATATGCCGTATTTAATTACTGGAAATAATGAAACAAATAATGAATAGGCTTCTACTTTATTAGAATAGTTAAAATCTGCTGAAAGTATAAATACTTTGTCTAGTAAAGACGCATTAAAAATATGCTTAGAAGATAATATCCCTCATGGTTTAGGATTGTATAGTAAAGATAGTGCTTTTATATTAGGTAATAAAGATTTATATACAGGTAAAATAACGTTATCACGGGTACCAGGAGTAGTAAAAGCCGGCGTATCAGAAGAGACCGCAAAAGATACCGACTATATACGAACTGATGCGAATGCGCCGGAAAGTGCGTGGCCCTATGTCAATAGTTCTTATATACAATATATTCCAACTGATGGTACTGCGATAACAGATATTTCTTCAACGCCAAGTGCAGGCGACAACAATCCTACTGCTCCATTTGTAGTTAATTATAACGTTAATTCAATTCCAATGGACTTATCACAAGGCGAGACGAAATATTTATTTTATAGCGGCACCGCGCCCTCAAAGCCCTTTATATCTTTTAAATTACAATTTACTTTTGATGATAATGGGTACATAA